>Ga0154005_100629_pt1 | contig 12617 bp, 13 predicted proteins | sample TSFL089MetaG_FD_104698 | JGI IMG/M metagenome (GOLD analysis project Ga0154005, IMG submission 104698) | Attine ant fungus gardens microbial communities from Florida, USA - TSFL089 MetaG | ecosystem: Host-associated > Fungi > Mycelium > Unclassified | place: USA: Florida, Lake Talquin State...
CTGGAGTGAGAGAATAAGTTGAGTGAGTCTGGGGACTCACCAACACTGGGAGGGATGGCCTGGGGGTCAGGGGGATAAGCTCTGAAAGCAAAGGATTTATTGGGAATATTCGACTTAACCATGATGGTGGTTAGAGGGAAAGAAGGGATGGAAAGGCCTTAGGAGTGTCGTAAGCCAGTTTACCTGGCTTGGGAATGATGACAGAGACCGACTCCTTGAAGTGCTGGGGCCAGTGTCGCAAGGTGATACAGGAGTTGACTAGAGAGAGAATGCCGGCTGCACAGATGTCGTCAGCTAGAATGTACTTGAGGTAGCGCCAGGTGATATGGTCAGGACCTGGAGCAGAGATGTTAGAACAGGCCTTAAGGGCCTCATGCAACTCTAGCAAGGAGAAGGGAACTATAATGAGAAGTCTAGTCGAGACGACGGACTTGTCCCACTCAACGTTATGAGAGAACGAAGAGAACTCAATGGAGTCTCTTGGTGAATTGTCTATCTACTTATACACATTTTCTATTTGGCTATGTGTACGCTTAAGTAACTATCGAATTCTTCTAGAAGATTCCATCATATGACCTATCATGTGACTAGGTCATATGATCCCATCTTATTTTATTTTATCTCTCTTTTCTATATTTAGAACCATTCATCTAGTCCATCCGAGAATAGCTCTCTTTCTTCCCATCCCTCTAACCTTACTATTCTTGGTTCGGGTGGGCAATTTATGACAGGAACCCATGACCGAGTGGTCAGAGAAGGGATATCATCTAGAATGGACAACTGAATAGGGCGGTTAGCTGCAGCATTATAAGACGAGTGAAGAGCATGCCACAAGTCAGGAAGAGAATTGCAGGGGAGGCCTTGGTATCGAATGGCCTCCACTGCAGGTAACTTACACTGCTTGACCCAGCTCATGAGGTCCCAGGGGCGTTTGTTGGTAGATGCAATCTCTGCAATCCTGTTGTCAAAGAAAGATCGCTTAGCACATCTAGTAAAAGAGCGAAAAGCATGCCAGTCCTCTCTAGCTCTTGTTCGCCTGTATATCTCAAGTGTCTGTTTACACTCATCATTCCACCACTCCTTAGATCGACTGGTGACTGTGATATTCCTAGCATTAGCCTCCCAAGTATGAGAAAATACCTGTGAGATAGCTTGAGCGAGTGAGTCCAGACTTGCTGTAGAGTCTAGGCCGGAGAAGTTGAGAGCACGGTGTCTCATGTTTACAGCCGATAGAAAGGTGTTTTCCTCTTCACTGTCGCGTTTGAGGGCCTTTCGATGCAGGTGAATGTTCTCTGGTGAGATAGGAAGGTTGACTAGTAAAGGAGCATGATCTGAGGGTAGTCTGAGGTCAGGCTCAATACAGTGTGAGATCTGAGCACTGCTCATATCTAGGAAGATGAGGTCTATGACTGAGTTAGCATGACCGTCAGTGTCTGAATAATGAGTAGGGACAGGAAGCGCTGGCAGTGAGCGTACAAGACCAAGGGAGTCAGCCAGGTCCATCAAGGCCTGGCCAGCTGCAGGATGAGAGGAGACTGATGGGTCCTACTCTGCGTCTCTGACGTTGAAGTCCCCACCCATGTACAACAAGTTGGGGATGTCGATAACTTGATCCAGCATGAACTTGACAGCTGAGTGGCGGTCGTCCGAATAGATGTTTATGAGAAAGTGGCATTCTCCCCTGTTAAAGAAGGACAGTAGTAGAATGTCTTTGTGATCAACCATATCTCTCCTTAAAGCAAAGCAAAGTTTGGAGAGATGAGAGTGAATAAAAGCCATGACCCGAGGAACAGCCTCAGAGTCCTTAGAAACTTGGACCACCTGGACCCAGTCCGGGTGAATAGGAGCACCTACTACCTTGTTTCCTTCCAGAGAAGTAGTAGATGGAGTGTATTGAATAAAGTTCCAGGGTGGTTCCTGCACGAAAAAGATATCAAAGTGGTTTTATTTCTTGTCTATACCATATATTATTGTTCTTCTGCTTGTTAGACTGCAGAAGCCAACTTCAAAGAAATATAGAAATCAAACTTAGATTTTGTGAGGTAGCTTTGTGACATATGTGTTGAGAAAAACAAGACTAATATAATGTCTCTTGTCTTGTGATTATAGAGAAATATCTGTACCATGTCTTATAAATCAACAGTAGATGTGAATAACAATTATAAAGTATTATGCTTGTTGATGGAAGTTATAATATCAGGTGGCTGTATATTGAATAAGTATACCAATATATTAAGCAAAAACGACAGTAGAGCAGAAAAGAGATAGAGAAAGTGATAGATGATGTTTATCACTGATTAAGCAATAATTGTGACTTAGTTAGAAGTTTGTTGCTTAGTCAGTAATAAAAAGACTATGAATATGCCGCACCAATTGCAGTATGCTTTACTAGCTATTACATGCTCAAGGTATTAGTGAGTTCATTAGTGTGGATATATTAGCTATGAAGAACATGCGAGGTGGTTAGGTGGTACCATACTTGTTTAGAGTAAGCTCAATATAAGGCTTGCTTAGTTTTATTTCTAATAAGGAGCTATCTTAGAACAGTACTTTATATTTCTTATATTATTGAAAACAATGAGAATCTTTATCAAATTCTGGTTTACTTTACAGTAACTGGAGCCATATTAGAAGTCAATATTGAAGCTAAGATACCTGCTTCTCTGTTATCCTATTAGCTGGAACTAGATTGCAAGCTCTAACTTACAAGTGGTATTTTATCTTCATGAAAAGAATGTTAGAGTCTAAGGCACTTACTTTAAGGTCAAACTACCTACAGTATTATTCATCTATAAACCATTGTTCTCATATTCACTATTATTGTAATCACATGGTAAGTATTCCCATTTGCTATATTTTTTTCTTTTATTTATCACCTTTTCTACTTCATATTCCTTTTTTTCTTCTATTATTATTAAAAGAGCTGGTTGTTTCTTTTGACCTGGAATCTGCTCTCTGTATCTCCTGATCCTGTTTATGTTTACCACTGGATAGATTTTGACTGTCCTCAGTAATTTTAGTTCTACCACATTGGTTAATATAATCTTTTTCACTTTATAAGGTCCTACAAATCTTTTTGTCAACTTTTCTGTTTACTTCCTTTTCATCTGCCATTTTAAGTTTTTAATACTCAATAATACTAAGTCCTCTTCTTGGTATTCCTCTATTTCTCTCTTCTTTCTATCTGCTTGTCTTTTCATCTCTTTCTGTGTTTTTTTCAGTGCTGCTTGTGTTTCTTTCTGTATTATTTCTAGTCACTCTAAGTACTGCTTTTGTTAGTAGTCAATGAACATTCTCAGATACTGTTCTAGTTCCTGGTTGACCTGTTCTGTTTGTTCATTTGTTTGTGGGTAGAAAGCTATTGAGAGCTTTGTCTTGATTTCTTATATTTAGTTTAGTTCCTTTATTAGATTTATTATAAACTGTGCTCTTCTATTTGAGATAATACTTTTAGACAACCTGTGTAACTTTCATATATAGTTTTTGAATAGTTTTGTTAGTTCTTTTACTGATGTTTTTTTTGTCATTGAAACAAAGTACATTATTTTTGTTAACTAATTATATATCACTAGAATTGCATTATATTCCTGTGTTAATGACAACTTGGTAATAAAATCTACTATGATATATGTTTATGGTTTCTCTAGAGCTTTATTTAGTATAAGTTTCTTTGCTGGTGCAGCTGTTTTATTTTTATTCTATTAACAGAAATTATATTCTTTTATGTATTTTTTCACTTTTTTGGTCACTCCTAATCATTAGAAAATTCTTATAACTAACTTCAATGTTTTTTTACTATTTTTTATATTTTTTTATCAGTGTATTATAATGTAATTGGATTATTTCTGTTATATTTTTATATTATTTTATTTATAAAATAACTTTGTTATGTATTTTTTTGGTAATTCTTTGCTAAATATCTTTTTATCTTCTTTTTTATTATTATTATTTTTTTTCTCAAATTTTTCAACTAATAACTAATCTGTTTTAAACTTTAAAGAAAAATAAGTATAGTTAAAATTCAAGTATTTTTTCTTTCATTTTTCTGTGATCTGTTTCTATTTCTTTTTCTCTTCTCTTTTGTCTACTATTTATTTAACAATCTTTTTCTTATCTTTCCTTACTTCTTTTTTTTTTTTTACTACTTTACTACATAGTAGTAGATACCTCATTATTCTAACTTTCTCTTTTTTTCAATTTATTTCTGGATTATAGGCTGCTAACTATAACATGCTCATTTAGCTTATAAACAACTCTATTGCTCTATTATCAAGCAATGTTTTTACTGTTTTTTCTTTGTAAATATCTATTTTTTTGATACCCACATTTATCCACACTTCTTGTAGAGGCTTAAACATTTGTCTCACATCTCTTGCTTTTTTTTTTTATACTGCTTTCCAATTGACAGTTCCTATTACTTTTTTTGGATCAGTGATTCCAGTTCTCTCCTTTTGGGCCCTAGGTACTGACTGTTCTATTCTTTCATCCCAATTCTACCATGACACTTTCTTTTCTGTTCTACAAGGTAAACAGAAGACTTCTCCTCTTTTGTTTTATTTCATCTTCTATACCACTGTATTCTTTTCTCTACATGTGCTGCATTTTACTCTTTCTGCTCTTTCATTTTCTGCTTCTTTATCTCTTCAGTTCCATGTCTCTTTATATTTTTTGTACCACATATTACATAGATGCTCTTTGTTTAGAAATTCCTGCCCTCTATTCTTCTGGGTCTTCATCCTTTTATAATCATATCCCTATATTTTACAAGAGTTACTACTTCCCACCATGTTGTCTATCCTTCCATACTCATCACCGCTGATGGGGGTAAAGTAAAGGGATTGTTATTTGGTATATATGTATAGATAAAAATATAAATGTGCTTTACTGTCCTTACAAAAGTGGGTACTACCAAGTTAGAGAGTCAAAATCTCCAAGTTGTTCCACAATTGTGTGCAATCAAGTAGGCACTGGGGAGGTAATCAAATATAAAAAAGAAGGGGCTTATGAGATAGTAAAAGTTTGTATTTAGACACTAAAATAAAAAAATGTTTTTAGTTTCTGCTTAAGAGCACTCTCACTGGTTGGATCTCAAAGGTATGTATTCTTCTCACATCATAGTACTACTGTCCAAGGTACTAGTCTAATAGGCTAGCTCGTCATCGATACAGCAGTCCTATCTAGATCTCACGTTGTCCTCGTACAAGTTTGCTCTCAACTGATCGTACAGTTAGCAACTTACTTCAAAAACATGTAGCGAGTGGTTTAGCTTTAGTCCAAGCGAATGCCCAAGTCTTCCTTTAGAATAAGTATCTCTTGAGAGAAGTTTTATAAAGTTTTTATAAAAAGAAAAAGAGAAAAAGAGCTCTTAACTATTCAAGTTAAGTTTTAACTCTAGAGCAACGAAGGGCAAAGATGGGTGTTCTTCTTCTTGTGCCTCTCTATACTACTAGAGTATTATATTAGTATTACAAAGCCCAGAATACAACAAACAAGATAAGAAAAAAATTCTCCAGATTACTCAAAAAAGCAGGTAGAATGAGTTGAGCTTGCATCCAATCATACAACAGCTACTCTCCATACTCCCTGTTCATTTTCTACCAACTTTCTTTATCTTGTTGGCTGACCTTGAGCCTGTTCTAAGGGTTCTTGGGTGCTTGAGAAATTCTTCAGATATTGGTCCAACTACTCTCGAGCACATCTTTGTCGTCAATATTACTCCTCTCTGCTTTCAACTCTCCTGATTCCTCTTCTAAACCTTCCTCTACTCTCTCTTCTGTTTCCTATTTACATCTCTCAGATCCTTTTTTTTTCTATTTCTTCCCAATGACATTCAGCGTATTTTTGTTTTGTTCTTCTATATTTGGACTGCTAATCAGGACTGATGTGCAACCTCTGATGGTGTTCCTATTATAAACCAGGGATCAGCTATTGGGTGATATTATTATCAAGGAAAATGCTTTTAAGGTCGAGTTCACTCTCAAGAGCACTTCTAGAGGGGAGTCCATTTTATAGATATGATATGAGACCATTCAGAAAGTGTTATGAGGTACTGATAGTGGTGATTGCGGCCACTGCTTTACTACTTGAATAGTATTCTTAAGTACATAACCAGATTTCTAATGGTTATGTCTAGAAAGCCAATTTTTTTTCAAGAGCTGGTTATTATGATTATTAGGTTCTGATTGTCACTTATATTATCAAAATTAATTGTTCAACATGATACTGCTCCTCTTAAAAGCAGTTCTTTTGTTCTACAGTACTTTTTTACTTTTTTATTTTGAGAGTTTATTTTTTTTGTTTTCTCTTTCTCATTTCTATACTTTTGGGCTACATGCCCAAACCTCCTACAATGCCTACATAATCTCCCCTCTCTCTCTTCTAACTCTGCCCTTAGTTCAGTAAGGGCACAGCTTTGATTGAGCATGTCGTTTATAAGTTTGTTGTATTGGTCCAGAAACATTGCATTATGTTCTGAACAGGATTTGTATGTATGTAAAAAAAAAAATTTATATTTTGTTGAGGAACTCATTGTGTTCTTCTCTTGTCTTACTTGTACGTTTGTTAGAGCGTAAGATCTTCACCTAGCCAGGTGTCTACTGCCCTATTGACTACTGCTCTAATACTAGAATAGACTATCACTTCATAGAGAAGATCTCTACTCTAAGTAGCCTCCTAAAGAATAACTACTATTCCTTTGCATAAACTGATTATAATGAACCAGTAGCATGAAGTAGATAAGACAAAAGTGATACAAGTAGCTACAAAGTCTACTCAATTATAAGGTCTGGTCTGGGCTAGTACCTAAGTTTAGTCCTAACTATCCATTTCTGGGGTCTAAACTTTCCAGTCAGTCTACTTAAGCCTGTGGTCCAGCTATGAGGAAGTTGGGATTGGTCTGAGACGACTGCACACTAAGGGAGTGATGAAAGTAAGATTGGACAGAGATCAAGGTGATTGGTATTCTAAATGTGAAAATGAGTTTTAGTATAAGAGTTTTAGTCTTTGGTGAGCAACTTTAGGCTTAACTCTACTTTAAGTTAGAGTTGACAAAGAGAACTCATTAGAGTTTCTGTTATTTTGTGTACTGTGGGAAGATAAACAAGTTCAGAGAGAAAAATAGTCTTAGGATTTTTGTAGTTGAAAGTAAAAGAGATATATATATATATATATATATATTTTGTGTCATGTTACATTCTTGTGTACTCTAACTTATGTAATAGCTAGTATGTTCTCTAAATAATTAAATAATTAAATAAGAAAAAAAGTGAAAATAATAAAAAAATAAGAAAAACAAAGAAATAATCAAACTAAAAAAATAAAATGAAAAGAGAAAGAGTATCAGCATTCTACAGGTAGCTCAAAGGCTACTCTTACATCTCTTTCTATTTTTTTAAGAACAACTGTCCTCAGTTGTCATTGTCAATTTCTACATCTTCTGACTCTGCCATTTCTTCTTTCTCTATCCCTTCTAAGTCTTTTGAGTCCACAAACTCCATAATTTCAAAATGTTTTTAAGAGCGAGATTAATAAGGAATAAGCTGAAAGGCTACAAATTTTAGATGTGACACTGTCCCATTGACTTCTGCTAACAGGTAAGCACTACTTTGCAGACATTTGACCACCACCATAGGTCCAAAGTAGTGAGGTTTGCCTTTTCTACCCACATCTGGCTCAATCTTTTTATTTAGAACCAAAATAAGCTCTCTAGTTCCAAAATCATAGTTGTAGATTCAATTTGCATTTATTTTCTCAAAGTCTTGAATGGAGACATATCTAGTAGCAAGCACGTGATTATAGATAGTTGCCAAGTCCTTGTCACATTTCTAGAGCATGTGTGCACAAATAGAAAGGAGACTAGTTGTTAATAGATGAGAATTGATCTTTGCTACGAGAAAAGTGGCTTCAGTAACATCAAAGAGATGTAATGGCTTAACTCCATGGACAACATAGTACGGTGTCATCTCAGTTGACTTCTAGGTAGTAACACAGTCAGCCCAAAATATATGTGGTACATACTCATACCACTTCCTAATATTTCCTGTATATATTTTAACCAGGCTGTCTCTGATAGTTCAATAGGTCGTTTCTACCACTCTATTTGACTGTGAGTTATAAGCTGATATTCTAATGTGACGAATGTGATAGCACTCTGCAATCCAGTCCAAAGCAGCAATAAATGGAGTTCTATTGTCCATGACAATCTCCTTAAGTCCACTCCAGTGGTACAAAATTTTGTCAAATATGAATTGTTCTATTGTCCTACCAGTCTCACAAGTCAGAGCCTTTCATTTTGGCCACCTAGTCAGCAAATCCCTTGCTTGTACAATATATTTATGCCCCTGGAACGGTGGCATGTGTATTGTGTTGATATATGCTTTTCAAAAAAGTGGAGCTGGAATTTGAACCATTGAAGAGAGTATGATATATTTAGTGAACTAGATCTGGCATTGATGGTAGGTAGAAACAAACCACTGTACATTACAGTCAATAGCTGGCCATCAGAAGTGGTCGCCTACAGTTTGTCAAGTGACATAGAAGCCCTTGTGATCTAGTTAGTCATATGCTTCAATCAGTAATTGGTAGCATTTCTCTTGTTCTTCTATCACTTGCTGATATCTACCTTGATGTTCTTGCTGCCACATCTTGCCTCCTTAAAGGGAGAACTTGCTTGTATATTGGAGGAAGCATTGTTTGTCTTTCCCAGTAAATATTTCTGGTACTTTCAGCATCTTCAAAAATCTTCTAATCTCTCTTAACCCTGCTTTCCTCTTTTTGGTCCCTTCATCTTTTATTCTTAACTGCATAAACTCCTTCTTGTAACAATTGAAGTCTCAGTTGGGTAACCTTAACCTCACTTGTACTCTAAGTCAGAGTTTGACAAAGAGAACTCGTTAGAGTTCCTGCTAATTGGCTCAGCTACTTATACACAAATATGTGTTTACAAGTATTTGCCTAACTATTTTATCCCACACATCCTTTTTGAGTCATGATGTCCCACGCGCATTTAATATTACATAATTATTAGAAAAGAAAAAGAAATAAAATAATCCACTGCCATGGATCGTCTAGCTCACCTGCTATTTTATAACACTTCTACTCACTTGATCTGTTCTCCTTCCCCTTTTTTTTAATATGATGTCTTTGTCGCCTATCTCTCTTTTTCCCACTACTAACACTAATGTCTTGTCTCTTTCTTCTAGTCAGCTTGCCATTCATATTCCATAACTGATTATCTTGTCAACCTACTCTTTTACTTCTTCTATACCCTCTCTTTCTTCTTTGTTTTCTGCTACTTTTCTTCTCAACAGTTCATCCAGCCCTTTATGTTTTGCACCTGGCACATGTACTAGCTCAAAATTGAACATCAAGATGGCTGCAATCCATCAATTTATTGTGGTATTTGGGTGTAAATCTGGTTTGTTTAGCATCCTCTTAATGTATTGTGTATCCACTTCTATGACTAACTCTTTAGCTCCAATTAACCAGAGTTTTGTTACATTTAGGGCTTGAAATAAACCATATAATTCCAATTTTGACTGTGAATACCTCAAAATTTGTTCATTCCATACAATTGACCCAAATCTTGTGGGACATTGTTGTTCTTCTGTATCTAGTTGTACCAAGATGAACCCTACTGCAATAACCAACATATCTACTGACAAAATTACCTTGAATGGCATAGCATGGTCAATTGGTTGGATTGCCTCACAAGTAGATGCCCTTTTCTTCATCTCCTTCATTGTTAACTTCTGTTCTTCTTCCCAAGTGAACTCTCTTTTTGTCACTCTTGTCAACTTTGTTAATGGATCTGCAATCTCCACAAAACCTCTAATCCAATTTTGTACTGTGCCTGTCACTCCCAGGAACCTTCTCACCTCTGACACATTCCTACACTCTGGCCACTTTATCACCTTCTCCACTGTTGTTGTATCTGGCTCCTGCCTATTGTATGTATACTTTCTCCCCACTATAATGATTTCTGGCTGATATAATTGTAACTTCTTGGCTGAAACTATTGCGCCTGCATGCACCAACCAATGAAGAATATGATTCAAGTCAACTACATACTCCCAAACAAATTGGCAAATATTAGGGTTTTCTGAAAGCACCTCATAAGTGCCATCTTCTTGCTCATATCATGTTTTTGGTCCCAATAATGTGATGTTATCTAGGAAATTTGGTATCCTCTCCGTCTCATACTAAAGAATAAAGGTTACATCATTGTGGAAGATCCTTACTGATCCTGTCCAACCTTGGGGAAGCACTGTAAGTCATATAGTGCCAAGAGAGATGTCAAAGGTAGTATAATCTCTTGATTCCTCTACTAGTGTTCAATGATCATACTCTACAAACAGGTCCAATCCCAAATAAATAGAGTGCACAGAGCATTGTTCTGTATACAGGTAAACAAGAAGAGGCTCTTAGGTGTCACGGATGGTGACTGTGTTAAGAGAAGTAAGGTTATAGACAATATGTACATTTCTATCCTTCTTTGTTACTGTGAACCATTGATGATAGTATGAGCTATAGGATAGCTCATATATTCCTGAGTCAATCTTCTTCCAAATGAGTTCAATCACTTTTTTGCAAATTCCTGGCAGTATTGGTAGTGTTTTTTGAGCCCATGGAACATGTTCCTACACTGGAATCTTCATTGGTGAGAAATACTTGTCTCGAAATCTTCTTTTTTCTGTTTCTTTTCATGCTAATCCTCGTTTATTTACCTGAAGTACCTGTGTCACCAACTCTCTTTCCTCTGATCACAAGAACTTGTTTGTCAGCAACCTTAGTTCTAGCAAAAATATAGGAGGATGTGGAGAGATATATAGTAGTGTCCTTAGTGGATCTTTCAGAAATTGTTGAATAATCTGAATATTTGTAGGCATTGTACCTGGGATTGGTCAAACTTTATTCACCACCTTCTTATACATTAGACACTGTGTTATGCCATTGTAGGTGAATGATGATGCCAAAATTGCTTTGGTGAGTGTATTTTTCTTTCCTTGGACTTCTCCTTTACTTTAACTTTCCAATACTAGCATACTACTCTTCAATCTCTCATCTATCCACTCCCTTATAGGCACCACCACTTGCTTCCTTTTCTCTCCTAGGTCTGAAATCTCTACTTCCACACTCCCATCCACTTGCTCAATTTTCCCCAACTTTACTCCCTTTTGCCATGGCCTTCCCAACAATAACCAATACAGTGTTATCTGTACCACAAAAGTATATGCATACATCTTTACTTCTTCCACTTCCAATTCCAAATACTCCACATATCCCTGCATCTCTTTCTTTCCCCCCATTTGCTGTCTGCATTATCATTCTTTTCTTTTTGTTCACTTTCAGCCCCAATTCCTTACATAAATCCTCTCGTACAATCACTATCTCTGAGCCCTCATTCAACAACCCCATTTTCCTGTACCTCCCCATTACTACCACTTCTATCTCTCAGAGCAGCATTGCAAATTCTACTGGCATCTCTGGTAAGGTCATTAAGACTGCTTCAACTACAGGAACCTTATTCTATGTGCATGTTTGGTCTACCATTTCCCTTCTTCCTTATTCTCCACTTTCTTTTTCTGATCTACTCCCTTAACTGTTTTCTTTCTCTCCTGCATCCTGGTTGTCACTAATCCATCAGTCTCTTCTACTTTACTCTCCAACTGTGTTACAGCCCCCCATATAAACTTGTCTTTCTCAAACTGTGTTGCCCCAATAAATGAACTGAATTTTGTAGGTGTTGACATCATGTTAGACAAGTGAGGTGGCATATCCTGAATATTTAACTTGAAGTCAACAGCTCTCTTAAGTCCTCCTGGGTGACGAGCGTCGATTGGGGATCCATCTAGGTAAGTGTAATACCCATTTGACTGTCTTAACACTTGTCATGACTGAACATATTCTTCAGCTGTTGAACAAGTCCTTAGACGATATTCTGGCTTTTTGCAGAAGTGGCAGGTAAAATTACAAGGCATGGGAGTACTAGAATATCTGGGATAGGAGGGCATCACTGTAGTGTTTGTTGATGTGATAGTGGAGGCTGCAAAACAAGAGGATGGCGGTAAGTTTTTGGTTATCGTTGGGGCCAAAATGAACAATTGTATATAGGTAGCTACATAGGTGTCATCCTTTATATTCAATTACAGGAGCTTTCTAGTGAGTTCATCTACACGTTCCTGCCTTTCTTCTTTCTTTTTCCCCTTATCCTCGAAGCGTACTTTTCTCATTCTCATCTCTCTTTTTGCTGACTTTTTCTCCTTTTTTTTTTCTTCCTTGCTATCTGAATCTGACCTTGTCTCCATCCCAATCACCTCATCATCAGACTCTTCATCACTCGACTCACTCCTCCTCCCTTTTTTCCTCTTTTTCAATATCCTACTCCACTCTTCTCTTAAAGTTGCCTTCTTTAACACAAAGTGACCTGTTTCCATTGTCTTCTCAACCTCTGGAACCTAGTCACTCTTGAAGTCAGCATCTTGTATCTCAAAACAATCACTGATTGCATACCAAAGCTCTTGAGGGAGCTCTTTCTAAAAATACTCATTATGCTACTTTTTGTTGATGATGTCTGCTTCTACTAGGTCCGCTGCTACAATCCAAAATTTCCTGTAGTA
>Ga0154005_100633_pt1 | contig 12540 bp, 23 predicted proteins | sample TSFL089MetaG_FD_104698 | JGI IMG/M metagenome (GOLD analysis project Ga0154005, IMG submission 104698) | Attine ant fungus gardens microbial communities from Florida, USA - TSFL089 MetaG | ecosystem: Host-associated > Fungi > Mycelium > Unclassified | place: USA: Florida, Lake Talquin State...
ATATATTACCCACTCACTCTGAGCGCGAGAATCAACGGGCCAGCCCCGGCCCAGAATACTCATGTGGTATGGTCAGGAGTCCTTCTTCTTCTTACTTTTCCTAGACAACCTCAGGTCTATCCGAGCATCCTCCGAAGTGATACGGGTCCACAGGATTAAGCAAGACAGATTCACATCGTTCATAGATTCGATAGATTCAAAATCGGTGGAAAAGCGACGCCCAAAACAAAATTATCTGAATTATGTCGGAATTTGACGGTCCGCTGCAGCTTCCATACGAAGGATAGCTAAGGATAGCCCTGACGCGAGAGGCAAGGGCTAGAAGATTGTATCTTGTGAGATCGTGACAGTTGCATGATAGAAGACAGCTATGACCCCGAGGTCGGTGATTACTCGGAAGTTGTATGATTGCTCAGGACATGTCTGAATTTGGTCTCTGGAAGATATTTCTGTGTAGCTCAAGGCCTCGCTTACGTCCACTCAACATCCAGGGAACCATCCCAAAATATTTCCACATACTTCATAAAGCACTAAATCACAGCAGTTGGGTTGCCTACTTGTTACCTAAGCAGAAAAGTGCATCGCCAACCTTCAACCTTCATCCTCATGGAGACATTTCAACTCTTATCCAGTGGAGGAGTTTGTTTCAACAAAACTAAGTATGAGAAGGATGTCAGCTTATTCACTGTATGCCTCGTTTAACAGGAGTACTTTTAGTGATTAATTTCCCTCGACTTCAGAAAATAAAACGCATGACTAGTCAAGTTGACACATCGAATGAGTTGCCAGCAGAGCTAGACTTCTTCAAGTATGCTCGTACTGGTACAGGTAAACGTAAACAGAAGAGTTTATTGCCTGAACAATCTTTGGAAAAGAGGAGGAGAGTTGATGGGGAGGACGAGGCGGCCAAGAATATCATAGAAGACGATGCAAAGGAACTCACGGATATTGAAAGGCCGCAGGAGAGACACAAGGTTACTTCAAAAGGCAGCCACATTCCTGAAGCTGTCGATACTTTCGAATCTCTCTATAAAGAGTATAACGTACCGCCCCACGTCTACCAAAACCTTTCAAAAAGTGGATACAATTACCCGACGAGTATCCAATCCCATGCAGTCCCGGTGTTATTGAAAGTGCGTTTCTCTTCTGATCATCATCTGAGCTTTGTCGACTAAGGTCAGATTAGTCCCGCGATCTTGCTGCCATCTCACCCACAGGTACTGGGAAAACCCTTTCCTATTTGCTTCCGCTGGTGGCAGCTCTGCAAGCACCTATAACAAGCATCAAGGATAAGACAGACTCAGGATTACGTGCTTTGGTGATTGCACCGACACGGGAGCTTGCACATCAGATTCACAACGAATGCTTGAGGTTGACCTACGGTCGGAAGTGGCGGATCATGTTGTTTAGTAAGGCCACAGCTGCCACTCTAGCAGATAAGAATGTAAGGGACAAAGTTGGTAAGTTGACTGCCTTTATCTTACGTCCGTTGAGTTCTTTGAGCTGTGCAGACATTATCATCAGTACTCCTCTCCGATTAGTTGTATCGTTACAAGCAGGTACTCTTGATTTGAAAAAGTAAGTCGTCACGAAAAACTTTGTAGTATCGGATGATGTATCCTTGTCCAGTGTTCGCCATCTGATACTGGACGAGGCCGATCGTCTCCTGGATGCCGAATTCCTGCTGCAAACGCAAGAAATCATAACAGCTTGTTCTCATCCTAGTATCCAGAAGGCCGTATTCAGCGCTACTCTGCCGGCTGCCGTGGAGAAGACTGCAATGGAGATGATGCGAGATCCCGTTCGCATTGTTGTTGGTCTCAAGTCAGTTTTCAGCCCCAACTCGAAGCATTTTTCTGAGTTTTTCCAAGGGATGCTCCACTGCCTCTCATTCAACAGAGCCTGACCTATGTTGCTGACGATCAATCCAAGCTGCCTAGTCTGCTTACTTATTTGGCTAGACCTTACAATCCTCCCGTCCTCGTCTTCACATCTACACAAACGCGTGCATCTTCGTTAGCAGAGGAATTGACATTCAACGGAGTATCCAACGTTGATTGTCTCCATGCTGGTATGACGAAAAAAGAGCGTGATGATGCAGTGAGTCGTATGCGCCAGGGACAAAGCTGGATCCTCGTAAGTACAGAGGTCATGGCTCGTGGTATGGATTTTAAGGGAGTCCGAGAAGTCATCAATTATGATTTCCCAACCAGTGTACAGAGTTATGTGCATCGTATTGGTGCGTGATCTCTTCATTGGTTGAGTAGTTTCCTCATAGTCGAGAAGGTCGTACGGGCAGAGCTGGTCGAGAAGGCAAGGCAGTCACATTTTTCACTGATGAGGATGCTCCATTCCTCAAATCGTAAGCAGTAACTTGGAATATCGCCATACTCGTCTCATAATCTTTGCAGCATCGCTAATGTTATGTTGCAAGCCGGTCAGACTGTACCAGACTGGATCACGAAGCTACCGAAACCTTCCAAAATGAAACGGAAAACGATGGGCAAGATGAAACGCCCGGAACTCGTCAACGAGGTCCGAAAGATTGGCCGTCAAGGTACAATTAAAAAGTGGTAGGGTTAATTACATGCTCTTCTCCCTACCGACCAGATCTAGGGATATGATTGCTGGCTCCAAGCGCCGGAAGGTCAAAACAGCTGCTGAGGCCACCCGGTGGAGCCTCGAAAGGAAACAGGAAGTAGATGGGGATAATCTTTTGTAGCCATCCTGGCAACGTCCCGGCTTCAACTATTTCTTTACCTTCACTATTCAGTCCGAGCTCGTTTGTTGGAAGATTTTTTGACCTCATCTATTTGGATGTGTCCTTGTCGTAGTTGACCCCTCAACCATTGAATACAATCGTCCTTGGTACCTTCGGGGTGCTCAAGCTGCCATTCAATGATCTTGTCACGAATTTCAGCCAGCCATGGACCGGGTGTTGTTGCGTTAAGAGCTACTAGAGTTTCATGTCCCTTTCGTAGATACTAAGACAGGATGTGTCGGGCTTAGAAACGCCACCTACATTCAATATATGCGCCATTTCAGCCACCCCCCGGAGCTTCATATCTTGTACTTTTCGAGCGAAATCATTATATCGCTTCATAATACGAGCTGCTTGCTCATCTATCACAAATGAAGGTTAACGAGTGACACAAGCGTACAATGCGAGAAGAACTGACAATCAAGGTCATCATTTTCGGCATTGTAGAATGTCACTAACTCTTGCACAAGTGAGAACAAAAACGAGCTTGTCCAGTGAGACCCCGTTGCCGAGTTATGCACGGATTTTTCTCGCAGTAACAAACCTATGCTTTGTCAAAATCGAAAGAACCATTAGCTCAAGAGCATGCATACCTATCCCAACTCGCTCTGAGACAGGGTGTAGTTCGGCTGGTTCATGGATAGAGCGACTTATAATGTCTGTCGCATTAAATAATAAAGGTATGCCATCTAGAAAATGGGACTGTGTGCCTAGCTTCAACGAATCACGGATGATGAGACCAACAAGTAGTCGATCCTTTTTCTTGTCAAGGTAAGTAAGACCCTTGTATGGAGTCAATGAAGCAGCGAGGAAGAGGCGAGGAAGACATGTTGTGTCCTCATCTAATGCTTGATAAAACAAAGGATGCAGATCGGGCAAGTTGATGTTGGAGGCCTGGTTCCGGCTTTTGAGAAGATAATTTAGGATTGAAGCAGCAGACAGGGCAATACAAGGCGCAGTTGATTGAGCGGGTATAACTATTGGAAAATGTTCGGGTATGACAGAATATATGGAATCGTATAGGGAGAGGCTGCAAATGAGTTCAATGGAACGAAGAGGATCACGACCTGAAGGATTGTCAGAACAAGAGTTTAAATGGCTGATGACAAAAACCTTTCAACATTTTTGACAACTCATCGCCTACTCGTTCTCGAGCCACTTTGTTTACAATAGCTTCCTAAGAAACGAATGGGTTCCCTGATTCATCTACATGAATCAATCTTACCTGGATTACAGGATCTTTTGCGGCTTTTTCAATTTCTGGAACAATGTCAAAACCAAGACGACTGGCGAATCTTATGCAACGAAGGACACGTAAGGGATCATCAAGAAAGGTTTCGCGAGGAGGTAATGGTGTTCGGATGACACCGTTGCGAATATCCTCCAGACCCTGAAAACCCCTTTGAGCAATGTATATCTATATGTCTGCGTCGGCCTTACCTGACCTGTGAAATCCTCTACCTCGCGTGAATGGACATTATAGAACAGTGCATTTATAGTCAGGTCTCTCCTTAAAGCGTCCTGAAGAGGTGTACCGAAGGACTGAGTTTCGTGCATTAGACGATCTACCAAAAAAGATTCATCACACTCACAACTTCCGTCGGAATGCGACTGTCACTTGCATACTCTTCGCTCCTCAGGTTTACTAGATCAATACCAAGTCCGAAAACTTTGAAAGTGGCTGTCTCGAGGTGCTTCGATTGTTCTGGGTTTTGAGCAATCTTGCCGATGGTACCGGTCTCCACACCTTTCTCCTTTGCATAAGCAGCCAAACCCTCAGCAAAAGGAAATCCCATCACATTATCGAGTGCGATGTCGATATCATTGCTTTGAGAGCCAAGTAACTGTTGTGATATAATTCAGACAGCTGGGAATGCATCTTGGCTAGATATCTTACCTTGTCACGAGGCCAACCTCCTGCTATTCTACAAACGGTCCTTGGCGATGAGTTCTCCGAGTTCTTTGGCGCATCCGTTACGTAGTTGTCGAGCAGGTTGCAGATCTGATCCTCTGCATCGGTGAGCTGGATGCTCATCTGTGAAGGAATGGGGATCCTGTTAACAGGAAATTTCGGAAGAGACATTGTTGCTTGGCGTCTGGAAAAGTGCCGAAGTGTTTTGTTGCCCTTGAGAGTGTAGCGGAGGCTGAACATTCAATGATGTAAAAAGGTGTCCGAAAATAATCCAGTCCTATATCACCAAGCATTCTACTTCTCCATGCCGAGATCGCAGGGCTTGACTTAGACTTATGCTGGCCCGTTCAAAATGATCTTATTGAGAGCCTTGTCAAGTGGTCTGGTCAACAAAACCACATCCAACGTGAATCACGCGATGACAAAAACCAGAGGACACAAACCAGCCATTGACTCCAGTAAGCGTTCGACTCGGTCTTCCAGAATCTCCCACATATCTTACTGGAGTAGATTCATCCTTCCAAAAATCATCTGGACTAGATTTAATGGATACGTTACAAAGATCATTCATGTTGAATACGGGAATTGCCGCTACTTTCCCGCATTCCCAGGACGTTGGACTTCTGGCTAAGTGCATCCGACTTAATTTCAAGAACGTCAGTTCTTTCTCCTCTGCTGCCCTTGATTCCCAAATTTTCCCTTCTCTCGCTTGACTGCTGTACTAATGGGAAATATCTCAAGTTGTTGCGATTCTTGCTGTGAGTCTCTAGAATCCATTATGATCCAATAATTCATGCCGTTCAGTCCAGGGGCGCAGATCTCGACAGTATGAACCACTTCTCTTAGAAAACGAGCGCGAAGCAGTAGCAGACTTACTGCAATATCTCGAAAGCATGTTCTACATTTATTTCTGACTGGACTTTGTAACTCATCCTAATCGTCAGACCGTGCTACCACCAACTTCTTCTCCGGCGATCCCCTCTCAGCACTCACCACACTCTCTTTCTCTGACAATGTCGACCTTCAACGGAGTGCAGCCCTTGCATTTGCCGAGATAACAGAGAAAGAAGTTCGTCCTGTCGGCAGGGATACACTAGATCCCATTTTGTTTCTTCTCAGCAGCCACGATGCTGAAGTCCAGAGGGCAGCAAGCGCCGCGTTGGGTAATCTGGCAGTCAACAGTAAGTTGAGACGGTTTCTCCTTAGATATTTCTTCTAAGTTTTGGCAGCCGATAACAAGCTCCTCATTGTCAAACTTGGTGGTCTGGAACCATTGATACGTCAAATGTTGAGCCCCAATGTCGAAGTCCAGTGTAACGCCGTTGGTTGTGTAACCAACTTGGCAACTCATGGTGATTCTATTTACGCAATGGACCTGCAAATACGCATTGACTTCATTTCCAGACGACAACAAGTCCAAGATTGCCAAGTCTGGTGCTTTGGTACCCCTTACTCGCTTAGCACGTTCGAAAGATATGCGTGTGCAGAGAAATGCGACAGGCGCACTACTGAACATGACACACTCAGGTCGGTTCTTTTGATGACTTTGCTGTACGGAGTTAATCAGCACCTGTGGCATCAGATGAGAATCGGCAGCAGCTAGTTAATGCAGGCGCCATTCCTGTCTTAGTGAATCTTTTGAATTCTCCCGACACCGACGTTCAATACTATTGCACCACAGCTCTCAGTAACATTGCCGTAGATGGTAGGTCAGATGTCATTTCCATCATGACAGACTAATCGTTGGTTTCGCAGCTAGCAACCGCAAGAAGCTAGCTCAGAGCGAGCCTAAGCTCATTAGCAGCCTCGTTCAGCTTATGGACAGCCCCAGCCTTAAGGTTCAGTGTCAAGCAGCGCTCGCTCTTCGTAACTTGGCTAGCGACGGTAAAGGGCTACTAATTTTTCGAGGAAGATAAACTAATAATGATTGATTTAGAGAAGTACCAGCTTGAAATCGTGAAGTGTGAGGGCTTACAGGCCCTCTTACGTTTGTTGCAGTCTACTTATTTGCCTTTGATTCTCTCATCGGCTGCTTGTGTTCGCAATGTCTCCATTCATCCACAGAACGAGTCGCCTATCATTGAATCCGGCTTCCTCCAGCCTCTAATCAACCTTCTCTCTTTTAAGGAAAATGAAGAAGTTCAATGTCACGCCATTTCGACTTTGCGTAACTTGGCTGCGAGCTCTGAAAAGAATAAAGGAGCGATTGTCAAGGCTGGAGCAATACAAACCATCAAAGAACTAGTTCTGGATGTCCCTGTAGGAGTTCAGAGCGAAATGACGGCCTGCGTTGCTGTTTTAGCACTCAGTGGTGAGTTTGCACTCGAGACATCACGCTGTTACGTCTCATGCAACTACTAGATGAACTCAAGAGCCAACTCCTGGAGATGGGTGTCCTGGAATTTCTGATTCCTCTAACTAATTCTCCTAGCGGAGAGGTCCAAGGCAATGCCGCCGCCGCAATCGGCAATTTGTCATCGAAAGACAACCGTATTGCCAATGACGATTATTCTCACTTCAACGACGTCTGGGAGAAGCCTGACGGTGGCATGCATGACTATCTCCATCGATTCCTTATAAACCCTGACGGAACCTTTCAGCATATAGCCGTATGGACAATTGTTCAATTACTGGAATCTGGAGGTAAGTGCTCTTCAAATCGTCCGCAACTCTATGATATGTCCTGAACTCGTGATAAGATCCCCAGCTAATTAGCAGTATACGAAATTCTGCGAAAGTCATTCCTTTCGTTCGTACACTATCTCATTCACGAACGTCCACACCTGCTTCGTCAGTGGGCACGCCCCATTCTCACCGTTCAGTTACCCAATCACAAGATGACGATGCTCTACTGGGACAGCAAGAAATAGTTGTTCTCGCTCGTCGCATCTTGGAATATGTAGAGGGTGACGAAGGTTTTGCTTCTTCCAGTGTTGGCGGGTCTCATGTACAGCCTGGGTCGTCAATCGGTAGCTCCCAACGTGACCACGAGGAGCTCAGACGTAGCGTGCGAGAGGCATTTACTCCAGGCTCTCATCGTTGAATCAATTTTTCCTCACACTTCTCTGTCCTTTTCTACTTCTCTTGATTTAAAGGACGATTCTTTTCTGTATGTCTCTTGTTTTCCAACAGGGCAATGCGCTCTTTTCCCGCCGTTCTTTCTTTGGCCCTGAGTATAATTATTGGTTTTGTTTTGGATGTTGATCAATTTTTGTATGGGCTTTTGAGTATGCGTTTTCCTGGTAACTTTTGTATGATCTCAGAATGACCTATCGTAATATCAACGCAGTACGAGCGTTAATTCCAGTACTGTGACTTCCAAATGTCCTCGAGGCCGAATAACTGGGGGACGATTACAATGTGCTGCAGCTGATTTCCGATCAAGGTCAAGAGTTTGACCATCGGTCAGATTTCTGGCCTGCAGCACTGTAAAAGCGTGTCTATCCGACGCAAACCCAGATCGGCCCAGCCAAGAGTAGACGGCTGAGCGTTGGATATCTCGAACCATCGGATTAGTGAAGTGAATCCGTGCCCGAGACCTGTCATTGGAAAGGCTCCCACGTGGATCTAAGTTTGCCTCGCGTTGTTTGTTCCACTACCTCACGCTGTTTTGTATTCATCCCCTTTTCCTCATCTTTCACAACACCCTGACTTGTTTTGACAAGGCTGAGCCTTGTTGATTCTCTTTTTAACTTTTTCCAGCCCTCTTGCCCAACGACTACTCAGCCGTTTGCTTGACGCACGCTGCTGTTCTCGCCGTACGGACCGCCCTAGATTTGTTTTCTTTTGTCTATCTATTCGTTTCTCCAAGGATCATACGACTTGCGAAGTCCAATAATTATGCACCTATTCAAAACGCTTCCACTATCCTTTCTTCTTGGTGTAGTGGATCACACGACTCCAGCTAAAGCCGATTTTATCCCAAGTGCCTTGCAGAGGGCGCAACGTTTTGCCGTAGAGCATACTCATAACTTCGCGAGAGACCTCCGAATTGCGTTTGGCCGAGTTTCCGTGTCTAGAATCAGCACTTACTCCGGTACGACATCACAGCGTGTGGTGTATTGCAAGCCCAAGCAGGTCCCGTTTGGTACCAATCCGGGGGCCGGAGGCAATAACGAGACGAATACCAGTCCGGTTGGTTCAAGTGGCTATCCAATGACCTCGGCAACTACCAGCCCCAACCCTTCTACCCCTACTTCAACAATTCCCTTACCAGATTCGCCTTGGAAGCTTTCACAGTCTTATGTGCGTTCTTTTTTTGTGCTCGAGGTGGTGTAATTTTTAATGGATGGTCTTAGTCTGGTAATAGCTTCTTTGATGGATGGGACTTCTTTCAAGGTAGCGATCCGACAAATGGTGCGTTATCGCAATCGTTTGTCCCCATGCATCGTTCAATATCATTTGACATATCCAGGAATTGTGAACTATATTGACCAGAATACTGCCGTGAGTCGATCAATTTGTGCGTCGCGAGTTTATCAAACGACACTGCACAGCAATCCAGTGGCCTCCTCGAAGTGAATAGTAATGGAAATGCTGTCATGAGGGTCGAGACTACGTCGAAGGTATTTAATACACGGAATAGCGTACGTATCACAACCAAGCATCAATATAATGGTGGGCTTGTCATCATGGATTCTATTCACATGCCGACTGGGTGTGGCACTTGGCCGTGAGTATTTGAGCTTGCACAGGTTATTAGTAAAATTAATGTTGAATGGAGTGCTTTCTGGTCCAATGGACCGAATTGGCCTGCTGGGGGGGAGATTGACATTGTGGAAGGGGTGAATGATTACACGAATAACCAGGCCACGATACACACTACCCCTGGTTGCTCCATTCCAACTACAAACAAGGATGTGTTGTCAATATCAGGCAATGTAATTGGTCTTACGGACTGCGCTGCTGCGAACACCGGAAATCAAGGGTGTGGTATCCGCGCATCGCAGTCCAACTCTTTTGGAGCGGCATTTAATTCCAATGGCGGAGGGACTTATGCCAGTGGGTATTCCTGCATGGTTAGGTGCTCTCAGGCTGATTCAGCACCAGTGAGATGGGACACGACCGGGATAGCAGTTTACTTCTTCCCTCGGGGATCCGAACCAGTGGATATTGTCACCCAGAAACCACAGCCGGACTCATGGGGCCCTGCGATGGCACGATGGCCAGCGACTTCCTGTGATCCTTTCCAGTTTTTTAAGAACCATAGCACTATTTTTGATACGACTTTATGGTATGTAATTGCTGCTCTTCTTGGATTCCACTGACAGTGGTCCACTAGTGGGGACTGGGCTTCCGGTGTCTGGTCTTCGTCTGGGGTACCTGGACAAGAACTGAGTTGTGCCCAGAGGACTGGTTTTGCCAGTTGTGAAGACTTTGTGAGAGCCAGTGGATCCTCATTTAAAGAAGCATGTAAGTTGCTCATACTCTTTTCCATGTTAACCGTGACCGACCATTGTCTTGAGACTGGGAGGTGAAGAGTGTCGAGATATACCACTTCCGGGATTAGATATCAATGAGATTATTGATTTGCTACAAGGTGTCACGTTTTTCAATGACTAATTGATGAATCATGTTGTATAGCTAATTGATGCATTGACAAAATATAAGTCATCTAGAAACATTTGGTCAGGTTGACACGTACGCGTTAATTTCCTCGTGGCTTGTCTGTCACTTCGAGACTTATCATCATAATTTCTGGAGCTATGGCTCCTACCGACCTCAATCTTTACACCCCGTCAGCTATTGGGACAACTATCATAAATGCTTTCACAGAAGATCGCGCTACTCAGGAAAGCTTCGGCAACCTTGCGCCACACCGCAACCTTGCTTCCACGATATTGTTTTTGATCAAGTTTCGATGGTTTGTCCAATTATCCATCGTATATCTCCTTCAAATGGCAACAGAAGAACATATTGCACAAATAGAGATTTTGCATTAGAGGCGCCGGAAACTTGAGGTCAACGATATGCGGAAGTAAAGAGATTGCGCAAGCTTACCATCGCTGAGGAAGAAGACATAAGATACTTGATTCGAGGGGAGAAAATTCGAGAGGTATATATTTCCTCGACTAAAGCTTCAGACGCATTTATAACGATAGATTACCTGAGGTGACAAATGCACTGCAGTTGACTGTTCGGTCCAGCAGCCCCCACGCACATGATACATATTATAGGGTGAGCTCCAGGTTTGCGTTTCATGGGTATTCTATGCGTTGACTCTTGTGGCCTTAGGATGCGCTAGGGGTGGTTGTAGAACTTCCTGCCTCTGCTAAGCTGCTGGAGAAGGAAGGATTATTTATCGCCTCGGTCTAGTGATGGACGACATTCAGCATCATGAGTCACAAAGAAGGGATGTTGCTTTCAGCTCTTGTACGTTCGTTCCTCGTTGCCATACCTTTGTAGGTCAGTGAGCCAAATTTAGTCACCGTAACGTAGAAGGGACCGAGGCGAGAAAAAAGATCATGGGTTGATCGTGGACAAGACTCCGAGATTCGCGTGGACTGACCCCTCGTAGTGTGCGGATTTGAGTGCAGCCGGTGTAGACGCCTGTCCCCCTAGCTGTCTGCTGGCGGTGACATTTCAATTTGCAATCACGTCACCTGCTTCACCTAATATGCCTGCGCTTGACTGAAAAACTCCACCATGCCTCCGCCAATCCATCCACCTCTCTCGACTCTACGCCTCGCAGCTCTTACTGTCGCCTGCGTATGGTCTATCATTGCCTCTGCTTTTGGTTTCTCGTTCTCCTCGCTCACCTGACCATGCACTGACATCAATCTAGCCATAGATGCCTACGTCAAGTCTCGCCGCGATCAGCATCTAGTCAGTGCTCTAGCACCCCAAGGTGCAGTAGCTAACCTTGAGGATGGTGGTGCGTTCATTTTGCCCATACTCAGTCATCACCTACAACAATTATCCAGATGTTTTCAGTTCTGGCGTGGTCATTCTCGCAGTTTGCCTCGTCATCTTCATCATCACTTGCCTGTATATAGTCATGCTTCTCGCTCGCCCTATGTCATTCAGCAGCTCCCACTTTATCACATATCAGGCTACTATTCTCGCCTTTCTCGCTGCTTGGCTCTTTGCCGTTCTCGTTCCATATACCTTCTTCTTCAGCACGCGCAGTGTCACCGTGACCGTATCTATTGGCGGACAACCTCTTCCACAATCCATCGTTGACGCCTTGATTCAGACTCTGGGAAGACAAAATGGTCTTAGTACCAGATACAGGGATCATGCATATTGTGAGTTATTCTTTGGTTCTTGGTACACGTGTTAATAGGAATGGTATGTAGTGCGTCTCGTGGCAATTCTTCCGTGGTTCACGCTCCTATTCACTATCATTGCCTCCGCCATTCTTTACACTGCTGCCCCCCGTGCCAAGATGCCTCAATCAAATGTCGTTCAAGACATTTCCGAAGAGAAAATAAACGACAAAGCTGAAAGTTTAGTTACCGGAAAAAGTCCTTAGTTTTGGAGAAGAGTCTGCCGTTTTAAATACCAACCCGTCTTGACATTGTTACCAAGCAAAATGCACTTAATGATTGCTCTTACTGAGCGCCTGATTGTGAATACCAGTGCATTTTTTGAAATCGTGGGTCAAGAAGCAAGACGCTGTCTTTGATTGAGTATGATGGAAGAACATCTTTTTGCTTTTTGTTTTTATATTGACAGTTTAGAGCTCCAAGAAATGTAGGTTGTTCTGATTTTCTCAGAGTTATTTCATTTGCAGAAAGACATTATTCATAAGTATGTGATCCAGATCTGAAAAAGAGGATAGGTATCTAGGGAAGTCTGGGAGAGGGTCTGACAGGTCTGACCTAGGTCTGGGAAAGTCTGGAATTCATGCTCGGTATCTCGGCAC
>Ga0154005_100636_pt1 | contig 12528 bp, 21 predicted proteins | sample TSFL089MetaG_FD_104698 | JGI IMG/M metagenome (GOLD analysis project Ga0154005, IMG submission 104698) | Attine ant fungus gardens microbial communities from Florida, USA - TSFL089 MetaG | ecosystem: Host-associated > Fungi > Mycelium > Unclassified | place: USA: Florida, Lake Talquin State...
CTCAAGACAGACCTACATCGATGATGGAAGGACACTTTAGTATAGTATAGTGTAGTTTCTGCCCACACACTTCATCCGCTGAACTAGGGATGTTGTGCTCACATTTGCCCCCAAGCCATGCCCACCATTAGAAACATCCAAAAGACTCTTGCTGAATGACTCTCGCTGAACCAGGGGAGTATGTCTTCAAAATCTTTGGTTGAATGACTCTCGCTGAACCAGGAGAGTACAAAACCCTTGCTGGAGAGAATTACAACATCTACACCAACAAACCCACTCAAAGAACTCATCAAGACCAGTGCCTGTTATCACAAAATAGGCAAAGTCATTTTCACTACTTGCCCCCCAGAACTACATTTCCACAAAACCAAGAAGTTATTACACATCAAGAAGTACAAAGAACTCCTGGAACCCACCCTGGATCGTATATCACCATTCTTCACCAAAATGAGTGAAAAAAAGACCTGGGCTGAGGATCCACAATACGACTCATTGTGGAAATGGTTCAATCATTTGCAAGATGTGATTATAGAGTTAGATGACATCGGTCACAAGCTGACAGCCAAAGAGTGGAGGATATTAAAAGGCACTTGTAAGCGTCTCAAGAATGTAGATTTTTCCAAACCAGCTACTAGAGTACCAGAAATCTGTAAAGCTCTTCTAGAGCTTAACATCACTATTCCATAAATACAATAAAATTGGAATGGTACTCGGTGTAACATAATGGCATTAAGAGGCTAAATTTGGGTGTTTTTTCCTTTTACCCCCTTGAAAACGTACTCAAGAACCGTAATTAACTACTTATATTAGAAATGTTGACTTACAACAACTTCACTGCTTCCATCCCCCTTGCTGATTTTACTGCTAAGAATTGGAAGGCACTTGTCAGAGATGGAGTAAACTCTGAACAGAGTAGCTTTGATGAGGCTGAAATTAGGATGCTGTGAAATGTGCATCGAGGGACCACACATGCCCTTAAAAGTTATATCAACCAGGTGCTCAACAGAGCAATCAACCATTATAATAATGCCTTGATCACGGCATACAACAGGATTGCCCACTTGGAGGTACAAGTTTCTCAACTTCAGGGAGAGCTGACAAGGCTTCCTGGAGGAAACATTGCCTCCAAGGCCAAGGTACCAGAGCCACCAACATTTGCAGGCTCTAAAAACAAAATGCACTTGCATGATTGGCTGAGCCAAATTGCTCTGTACTGCTCGGCATCTGGAATTATCGTGGATAGTCAAAAAATTGTATGTGCCCTCACTCGTCTTCGTGCTCCTGCCAGCACATATATGAAATCGTACTATGACAAGGTTCAAGCAGGATTGGATGTTGGTTCTTGGGGCGACTTTGCCCAAGAACTTAAAAATATTTATGGACAACGAGATGACAAGGAGGGAGCAAAGAAGGAATTAATGGTGCTCTGGGTCAATAAGGACCTAGCTAAGAAGAACTTTGTCAAGTACACAGAATGATACAGAACGTTGGCAAGAATTGTCAACTATAGTGACGAAGTTCACATCGACAAGATAAAGGAGGTAATCCCTGATGAGTTGCGAAATGCACTTGTCATATATGAAATAACGAATCAGTCCCCTAAGACATGGGACGATTACCTTAAATTGTTGATGCAAGCATACAAGGCCTTACATCCAAACAAGGCCCAGGGTGCAATATTTGGTCCAGAGGCAAATATAGAGAAAAGTGGAGGAAAGAAGAATCCGGATGCAATGGAAATAGATGAGATTCAGAAAAAGGAAGGGAAAATGTTGCAATATTGCCAGATATGCGCTGGAAAAGGCTTCAAGAACAAGGCAAAATCGCACAATACAGTGGATTGTTATGACAAGCCTGGCAATGAGGACAAGTGTCCTCATAGGCCCCCTTTCCAGAAACTATCTCCACTGGGTCCAAACAAAAATAAAAATCAGTCGTTTAGAGCACAGCTGATGAAGTTATTGGAGGAAGATAGTGACGACTCAGAATCCCCTCCTGAGGTCGTCAATGTAAATAGCACGTCAATTGAGGAAATCCCTGATCCTATTCCTCCAAGTGGGAAAGGAAAAGGGACTCCCAAATTGGATTTTCCCTTGGGACTGTAGAGTATAATGTCTGTGATCTACAGTCAGAGGAATGTATACCCTCTATTAGCTCACAAAAGTCAGAAGTAGTACTGGAATCTTGTAATAATATAGCACATAATAAGACTACCTTCTTTAAAATTCCAGTTATACTTTGGGTATACAGCAAAAAAGTACAGACTGAGGCTTTAGTTGATTTGGGAGCCACCACAAACTTTGTCGACAGAGTTTTCATGGAAAATAATAACCTGGTAACATATAAACTGGCAAATCCATATCAAGTAATCAATGTGGATGGCACTCCCAACAAGGCAGGACAAATTACAGAATATGTCTGAGCTTATGTAGAAATTGGATCACACAAGATGATTTAACACCTTTTTATCACCAACTTAGAGACTAAAGAGATGATGATTGGGTATTCATACTTGTATAAGCATAATCCAAATATTGATTGGCGAAAAGGCCAATGGGAGTTCACCAGGTGCCCAGATACGTGTGCCAGTAAAGCCCGTAAAATACAAGATATAGAAGCAGGAGCTAATGAGCTTTACCTCAAAATGTTTGTCAGTGGATTCCCCTCATCAAACAAAATATGAGATGAGGACTCCAACAACAATATTCTTAGCTGGGCAGACATGACTGACCCAGGCAATCATCAACAGGCGATGATGATTATAGCTATGCTCAATAATCAAGACCAGTATGGGGACTCAGATTGTGAAGACACAAAGACCTGGAAAGCTTATATACCAGAGTGGCTACACAAGTATGGAAATGTATTTTCAAAAACCAAGTCAGAGAGAATGCCATTATGGAAACCATATGACCATGTGATCAACTTTAAGGAAGGTACAAAGCTTCCCAAACCGGCCAAGGTCTATCTGCTTGCTTTAGCAGAAAGAAACACTCTAAACTCATGGATCAATGAGGAACTCAGAAAAGGGTATATCCGACCATCTACTAGTCCAATAGCAGTTCCATTCTTCTTTGTAAAGAAGCACGATAGAAGCTTATGACCTGTCATGGACTACAGAGCCCTCAATGGAATTACCATCAAAAACTGATATCCAATCCCTAGAATAGCTGACTTGATTGAATCACTCAGCCATGCCTCAATCTTTACTAAAATTGACTTGAGGTGGGGATACAACAATGTTTGCATTAGAGAAGGGGATGAATGGAAAATGGCATTCATAACATGGTGAGGTCTCTTTGAGGCAACTGTGATGTATTTCAGTTCTTCCAATGTACCAGAGACTTTCCAAAGTATGATGAATGATATACTTGGAGATTTAATTCACATACGGTCAGTTATGATGTACTTAGATGACATTCTAATATTTGGGACATGTTTAGAGGAACATAGGTGACTGGTCAAAGAAGTACTGAAAAGGCTTTAATCTAATGACCTTTATACTAAAGCAGAAAAGTGTTTCTTTGAGCAAAGTAGTATCAAGTATTTGGGTGTAATAATTTTGGAGAATAAAGTACAGATGGATGAGAAGAAACTTTCAGGAGTTCTAGAGTGGTCAGTACCAACAAAAGTCAAACAAGTACAGGCATTCTTAGGCTTTGCGAATTTCTATCGTAGGTTCATTGAGAACTTTGCCAAGATGTCAAAGCTACTTTCTGACTTGACCAAGAAGGATAGTACCTGAACTTGGGGCATTGAGCAGCAAAATGCTTTTGAGACAGTGAAAAAGGCCTTTATAATGGCTCCAGTCCTGAGAATACCAAATGACAAAGATCCCTTTAAGTTATCCACCGATGCCAGTGACTTTGCAACAGGAGCCATCTTATCACAAAAAGACATGCAAACTAACCTGTGGCATCCAGTAGCCTTCTTTTTCAAGTCATTAGATGTTCATGAAAGGAACCACGAAATCTATGATAAGGAACTACTTGCGGTTATTTGGGGACTAGAGGAATACAGACATCATTTGGAGGAACATTCATACAAAACTGAGATCTGGTTGGATTATCAGAACCTCACTATCACAAATGGTTACTTACTTAGTTTGTGATTGGTTGAAGAGAGTTTCTCAAAGCTTGATAGTAGGGTAGAATAAGCAATGAAAGATGTTGTTAAGTCTGAGGTCTAATCCTCAGACTTTCTTGAACACAAACAAGGACAGCCCCTTTTATAGTTAAGTTATTGCTATTCTGGACACAAAAGGACTGCCATATGTAGAACAATAGACAGTAGAACATGTGATGCTCTGTTCAGGTGCACAGACCATCTATTCATGTATATAAGGCTTCATAGTCTGAGGATTAGACCTCAGACTTAACAACATCTTTTGTTGCTTATTCTATCTTGCTTTGAGAAACAAGAACTCTTCAATCACAAACTCAGTAAGTGACCATTTGTGATAAAGATGGGCTTTGTACTTATCAAGGTTTGACTTTGTATTGAAGCATATTTTGGGAAGTAAGATGGGGAAGGCAGACAGATTGAGTAGGAGGTCAGACTGGGAGGTTGGAGTAGAAAAGGATAACAAGGAGCAGATGCTGGTAAAGAAAGAGTGGCTAGAAGTAAAGAGGATTAAAGTAACAGAAGTAGTTATAGAAGGAGTAGACTTACTGAATAAAGTAAGGAAGTGTGAAGCAAAAGATGATAAGGTAGTAAAAGCAGTAAAAGAGATGAAACAAGCAGGAGTGAAGATGCTGAGGGATGAGAAATGGCATCAGGAAGATGGCTTAATATTGAAAGAGGGAAAGGTATACATCTCTAGAGATGAAAAGTTGAGAGCAGAGGTAATCAGGCTACACCATGATACACCTGTAGGAGGACATGGAGGGCAGTGGAAGATAGCGGAGCTAGTGATGAGGAATTTCTGGTGGCCAGGGATCACTAGAGAAGTGAAGTGATATGTGGAGAGGTACAATGCCTGCCAATGCAACAAGAATTGAACACAACCACCAGCAGGAAAATTAATGCCAAATTCAATTCTAGAAAAGACATGGACATACATCAGTGCAGACTTCATTACAAAGTTGCCTTTGGCTCAAGGATATGACTCAATCCTAGTAGTAGTAGATAGATTTACAAAGATGGCATATTTTGTACCTACTACAGAAAGAACAAGCACAGAAGGATTAGCATAACTATTTAGAGATAATATTTGGAAGTTACATGGACTACCAGATAGTATCATTTCAGATAGAGGACCACAGTTTGTGGTGGGTATTATGGGGGAGTTGAATCAGATACTGGGGATCAATACTAAACTGTCAACCACATTCTACTCACAAACAGATGGACAAACTGAGAGGATAAACCAGGAACTAGAACAATACCTCAGAATGTTTATCAACCATAGACAAGAACAGTGGCCAGAATGGTTAGGAATGGCAGAATTCACATATAATAACAAGGTACATACAGGAACTAAGGTGTCACCTTTCCAAGTAAATTATGGACAAAACCCCAGGATGGGATTCGAGTTGAGAAAGAAGGGAAAATACAAAGGAGTGGAGAAGTTCGCAGAAAGGATGAAGAATATATAGGAGGAGGTGAAAAGGTGCAGGAGGACATGAAGCAGTATGCAGACAGAGAAAGAGGGGAAGTAGAGGAGTATAGAATAGGCGACTTAGTACTACTCAGTACAAAAGACCTGAAATACCAAATGATCAGAAGACGTACAGAGAAATTCACGGAACATTTTGTGGTGTCTTACAGAGTAAAGGCAATCATCTCCAGTAACGCGATAGAATTAGACCTGCCTAGTATGATTAAGATACATCTGATAGTTAATGTTAGCAGAGTACGAAAGTACATGTTGCAAGTGGAGGGATAATGAAAAGAAACACCACAACTAGTGGTAATTGAAGGGGAAGAAGAATGGAAGGTTGAGAAGATTATGAATAAGAGGAAAGTAAGAGGAAAAGACAAGTATTTGGTACAATAGAAGGGATGTACAGCTGAGGAAGATACTTGGGAAAGCAGAGGGAACTTGAAGAATGCAATGGAGTTAGTTGAAAAATTTGAAAGGGAATATTGTAGGGAAGAGGAAGAAGAAGTAAGACAACAAGAAATAGAAGAAAATAAGAAAACATTTAGTAAAGAGTTACTGGGAAGGTACACAGCAAAACTGCTATACAAATAGGGAAATAAAAGGTAGGATCGAGAGTACTAGAAGAAAATGGAAGAGAATTGGAGAAGATGGAAAAGAAATCTGTTCTCAAGATACAACAGAAATTCATTCCTGAAGAGAATGGAAGAAGAAAAGGAAGAGTACAAGGAAGCAAAGGTTGAAGAGTAGAACAAAGAAGAGGATGAGGAAGATCAACAGAGGATAGAGGAAGATAGAAAATACCTGGAGGAGTTGGACAGTAAAAATCAAGATATGGGCAATCTAAAGGACCCATACAATGAATTATGAAGAAGTCCTCAGGACAAGGACCCTTAAAAGAGGGATGGTGTTATGAACTACTCAATTCCTCTAAGTCATTATTTATTTTTCTTTTCATTTTCATTTAATTATGTAATAACAAATGGATCAGTAAACATGTACAAATAGTCAGACCTGTATAAGTAATACACACAATCCAACAAGAACTCTAATAAGTTCTCTTTGTCAAACTCTGACTTAGAGTACAATTGAGGTTAGGGTTATATAATCCAAACTAAGATTGTTACATCAACCACTTATGGAACTTTTTAGGTACCATTTCTTCCACTTTCTTATGATCTGCTTTTATCTCCTCCTCTCTTTCCCAATCCTCTTTCTTATGTAAGACTTTGGATTGTGGTTGAGTAACCCTAACCCTTAACCCTCTCTTTATTGGAGATTGACAAAGAGAACTCGTTAGAGTCCTCGCTAGATTGTGTACACTACTTATACATGTCCAATTATTTGTCCTTGTTTACTGATCCGACTATATTACATAATTAAAAGAAAAGAAAAAGAAAAAGAAAATAAATATTGACTTAGAGATAGAAGGCAATTCATGACACCACCCCCCTCTCAAGGGTCCTTGTCCCAAGGACTTCTTCATAGTTCATTATATGGGTCCCTTAGGTCACCCATATCCTGATTTTCATCTCCCAGCTCCTCTAAGTATTTTCTATCTTCTTCAAGCCTCCGTCGATCTTCCTCGTCCACTTCTTCGTCCCATTCCTCTATCTTCCCTTCCTTATATTCTTCCCTTTCTTCCATCCATTTCAAGAATGGATTCCTATTATACCTGGAGAACAGATTTTTCTTCCACCATTTCCAGTTTTCCTCCATTCGTTTCCAATATTCCCTGTCGTACTTCTTGTTGCCCCATCCATAGAGCAATTTCGCCATGTATCTTCCTGGTAACTCCCTACTGAATACTTTCTTGTTTTCTTCAGCTTCTTGTTGCCTGACTTCTTCCTCTTCCTCCCTGCAATATTCCTTCTCGAATTCTTCCACCAGCTCCATTGCATTCCTCAGATTTTCTCTGCTCTCCCATGTGTCTTCTTCTGCCGTGCATCCTTTCCATCGTACCAAGTATTTCTTCTTTCCTTGCACCTTTCTTTTGTTCATGATCTTCTCTACTTCCCACTCTTCTTTTCCTTCGATTACCACTGGTTGTGGTGTTTCTTTCCTCTGTCCCTCTATTTGCGACTTGTACCTTCGTACTCGGCTAACGTTGACTACTGGATGTATTTTCACTGTACTAGGCAGGTCCAATTCTATTGCATTGCTAGAAATAATTGCTTTCACTTTGTAAGGTCCCACAAAGCATTCCGTGAGTTTCTCCGTTCGTCTTCCGACCATCTGGTACTTTAGATCTTTAGTACTGAGTAGCACTAAGTCGCTGACTCAGTATTCCTTCACCTCTCCTCTCTCCCTATTTGCATATCGCTTCATATCTTCTTGCGCCTTTTGTAGCGCTGCCTTTGCTTCCTCTTGTACATTCTTCAACCTTTCCGCAAACTTCTCTGCTCCTTCATATTTACCCATTTTTCTCATCTCAAATCCCATCCTAGGATCTTGTCCATTGTTTGCCTTAAAGGGTAATACTTTGGTTCCAGTGTGCACCTTGTTATTGTAGGCAAATTTGGCCATACCTAACCATTCTGGCCATTGTTCCTGTTAGTGATCTATAAACATTTGGAGATATTATTCTAACTCCTGGTTCATTCTCTCCGTTTGACTGTCTGTTTGTGGGTGGAAGGCTGTGGACAATTTTGTGTTGATCCCCAGCATGCGATTCAGCTCCTTCATTATTCCTACTGCAAACTGTGGTCCTCTGTTGGAGACAATACTGTCTGGTAGTCTGTGTAGCTTCCAAATGTTGTCTCTAAACAAGCATGCTAGTCCCTCTGCACTTGTCTTCTCTGTAGTTGGTATAAAATGTGCCATCTTTGTGAACCTATCTACCACTACTAAAATAGAGTCGTATCCTTGTGCTAAGGGTAACTTTGTAATAAAGTCCGCACTGATATGGGTCCATGCTTTCTCTGGAATCGAGTTCGGCATCAGTTTTCCTGCCAGTGGTTGTGTTCAATTCTTATTGCGCTGGTAGGCGTCGCACCCCTCTACATATCTCTTCACTTCCCTAGTAACCCCTGGCCACCAAAAGTTCCTTGTCACTAATTCTGCTGTCTTCCACTGTCCCCTATGTCCTCCTACAGGTGTATCATGGTGTAGCCTGATTACTTCTGCTCTCAATTTCTCGTCTTTGGGAACATATACCTTCTCCTCCTTCAACATCAAACCGTCTTCCTGACGCTACTCTTCATCTCTTAGCATCTTTACTCCTGCTCGTTTCATCTCTTTTACTGCTTTTATTACTTCATCATCTCTCACTTCACATTTCTTAACTTTGTCTAGTAAGTCCACTCCTTCTATGATCACTTCTGCTATTCTAACTCTCTTTTCCTCCAACCATTCTTTCTTGACCAACATTTGCTCCTCATTATCCTTTTCTACTCCTACTTCCCAATCCGGCCACCTACTCAGTCCATCTGCCTTGCCCATTTTGCTTCCCGAGATATGTTTCAATACGAAGTCAAATCTAGACAGGTATAGAGCCCATTGCGCTTGTCGAAGATTTAATTTTTGGTTGCTCATAAAGTATTCCAGATTCTTATGGTCCGTCCAGACTTCAAATTTACTCCTAGTTCCTTCTAGGAAGTGCCTCCATGCTTCCAAGCATCGTATTACAGCTAGCATTTCTTTATCATGTATTTCATAGTTTTGTTCCATTTCATTCAACAATTTAGAAATGTAAGCCACTGGTCTCTATTTGCTGTCTTCATATTTGACTGACAGAACTCCTCCTGTTGCAAAGTTAGAAGCATCCGCTTCCACTCTAAATTCTTTGTTTATGTCTGGTGCAACTAGTAACGGTCTGCTAGTGAAAACCTGCTTGAGTTGTTCAAATGCTCCTTGCCGTTCATCTCCCCATTTCCACTTCTCTTCCTTCCTTGTTAAGTTATTCAAGGGTCAGGCTATTTTGGCAAAGTCCTTCACAAATCGCCTATAGTAATTGGCAAGACCCAGGAACTTTCTAACATCTCTGACCGTCTTTGGTGCCGGCCAGTTCAACACCCCCGCCACTTTGTCTTCCTCTATTTCAATCTTCCCTTCACCCATTACTACTTCCAGGAAATTTACTTTCTGCACCTTCCAAGCACATTTCTCTGGTTTGACATATAGGTCATTCTCCTCTAATCTTCTCAGCACTTCTTCTATAATCTCATCATGACCTTCCTCCGTCTCTGTTCCTATCAACACATCATCCACAAATGCTGTCACCTTTCCTTCATTAATCATATCTCTCAGAATTTCATTCATCATGCCTTGGAACATGGCAGGTGAATTTGTCATCCCAAAAAACATAACTACTGGTTCATACGACCCTACATGAGTAGTGAAGGCCACCTTCCACTTGTCTCCTTCCTTTATTCTCACATTGTTATAGCCCCACCAGAGATCTATCTTAGTAAACACTCTTTTGTTGCCCATAGAATCTACTAGATCTGTAATTAATGGCAGAGGATAATTGTTTTTAACCGTCTGCTTATTGAGTCTCCTGTAGTCCATAACCATGTGCTTCCCCCCATCCTTTTTGCCCACAAAGAACACCAGTGACGTCTGGGACGATTTGGAAGGTCTGATGTAACCCTTCTTTAAATGCTCGTCAACAAATTTCTGTACCTCTTCCTTTTTGTTTCTGGAGAGAGGATACACTCTCGCTTTAGTTGCTTTAAAATCCTCATTGAGATCTATCGTATGATTCCACACCTTTCTAACAGGCATTCTTTCAGACTCCACCTTTCCAAATACCTTTAGCCATCTATGGAACCTTTTAGGTACCATTTCTTCCATCTTCCTATGATCCGCCTCTATCTCCTCCTCTCTTCCCCAATCTTCTTTCTCATCTACTGCCCATCTCACAATTCTCTTCTCATCTTCTCTTATCTCTTTCTTTCCTTTTATTCTTGCCACTTTTCCACATAGTGGTGGACATCTCATTATCCTTACTTCCCCTTTCTCCCAGTCGATCTCGGGATTATAGGCTGCTAACCATGGCATACCCAGTATCACATCCGTCTTCCCCAATTTGCATACATCCATTCTGACCCTCTCTACATGTTCTTTGTAGAACATATTAACTTCTACCTCATGCGTGATTGCACCTCCACTATTCCCGGTGCCATCCACATTTCTTACTTGCAAAGGTCGGTCCAACTTTATCAACTTGTATTCTCCCTTTTGAGCCAATCCTTTGCTCATGAATAAGCCTGTTGCTCCACAATCGAGCAACGCTCTCACTGTCCTCCCTTTGTGAGTGTCTATCTTTTCAATATCCACGTTCATCTACACTTCTCTTAGAGGCTTAAATGTTTGCCTCACATCTCTCACTTCCACCTTTTGCACTGCCTTCTGATTGACAGTTTCTGCCACTCTTCTCAGATCAGTGATTCCAGCCCTCCCCTTCTGGGCCCTAGGCACTGTCCGTTCCGCTTCTCCACCTCAGTTCCACCACAGTGTTTTCTTTCCTGTCCTACATGGTGGACAGAAAATCTCCCCTTTCTCGTTTCTCTCTACTCCTTCCTTCACTGCATCCCTCACATCACATGCACTACACACTACTCTTTCTGCTCTCCCACTTTGCGCTTCTCTCTCTCTCCACTCCTTTGCCTCTCTGCAACCTTCACACCACATGTGTAATAGTTGCCTCTTACTCAGGAACCCTTGTCCCTGGTTCTCCTGAGTTTTGGTGCCCTTGTAGTCGCATCCACGACACTCCACAAAGGTCACCACTTCTCTCCCTGTTATCCATCCTTCTATGCTCATCTTGGCTTCTTGTGGGGATAGTCCTTTTGCACCAGCATGCACTTTTACTTTCTCCCAGACCTCCCTTGGAGGTGCCTTCTCTTCTCTCTTACTCCTCTCTTTCTTTTTAGGACACTCCCACTTCTTATGTCCTTCCTCTCCGCATGCAAAACACTTTACCACATTCCTCACCACTTCTTGCCTTCTCACCTCCCTGACTCCACACTGCATTACTCGACTTCTCAAGGCTTCAAACCTATTTGTCGCTACTTTCTCCCTTTTTTGCTCTTCTCCTTTCCTACATCTCCAGGCGAGGTGCCCAAACCTTCCACATCTCCTGTAGATTGTTCCATCTCTGCCTTCTAGTTCTGCCCTCAGTTTGGCGAGGGCCTGCCTTTGGTGGAGCATATCACTCATGAGTTGATTGTATTGTTCCAGAGATATTGCATTATGTTCTGGATGGATGGTAGGGTTTTGTTTGAAAGAAAAAAAGTATGTATTAATTGAGGGTGCATCATCTTCTTCAAAGGGCTCACAGTACATCTGCTGGGGCGCACAAGTCTTCTCCCAGCCAGGTGCCTACTGCCTTACTGACTACTGCCCTAATAGTACTTTGGCTATCACTCCAAGGAGGAGATCCCTACTCTAATCGCCTTCTTAAGGATGCGGCGATATTCCTCTGCATAGACTAATCACAATGGACCAGTAGCACAAAGTATATAAAGTGAAGAAGAGTACAAGTATACTAACAAGCACCACCCGATTGTGAGATCAGGTCTTAGATACAGTACCCGAGCTTGGTACTGCACTGCCACCATTAGTCTCTAACTGACTAACAAGTCCCCTTAAGCTTGGGGCCCAGCTATTAGGAATTTGGGAGTGATCTGAGTTGATTACCCACCGAGGGAGCGATGAGAGTTTAAGTTTGCTTGGAACTGAGGCGGTTAGGAGCTGGATGTGAAAACGAGTTCTAGTGTAAGGCTTTGGATCGTGGTTGAGTAACCCTAACCCTTAATCCTCTCTTTATTAGAGATTGACAAAGAGAACTCGTTAGAGTCCTTGCTAGATTGTGTACACTACTTATACATGTCCAATTATTTGTCCTTGTTTACTGATCCGACTATATTACATAATTAAAAGAAAAGAAAAAGAAAAAGAAAATAAATATTGACTTAGAGACA
>Ga0154005_100637_pt1 | contig 12515 bp, 10 predicted proteins | sample TSFL089MetaG_FD_104698 | JGI IMG/M metagenome (GOLD analysis project Ga0154005, IMG submission 104698) | Attine ant fungus gardens microbial communities from Florida, USA - TSFL089 MetaG | ecosystem: Host-associated > Fungi > Mycelium > Unclassified | place: USA: Florida, Lake Talquin State...
CAATAGGCAGTAGAACATGTGATGCTCTGTCCAGGTGCACAGACCATCATTTCCTGTATATAAGGCTGCATAGTCTGAGGATTAGACCTCAGACTTAACAATATCTTTTGTTGCTAAACTACTTCGTATTTTTGAGCCTTTTGAAGACCACTCTTGCAAATCACAAACTAGTAAGTAACCATTTGTGATAGCCTGGGGTCCAGCCTACTAGAGATAGGCCCTTGACAGAAGCCTACTCTGAGCCCTCAGTAGTCATCTGTTCTTTGCAGAAACAGAAACATTCTCTATGGTCACCCTAGACACTATACCTGTAATAAACACACCCCCATATTCTTTGCAGAGATAATGGGGACAGAAAACAGTAGACTTAACAAACTATTACAAATGGTCACTTACTAGGTTTGTGATTGAAGAGTTGATGGTTCTCAAGCAAGGTAGTTTAAGCAACAAAAGATGTTGTTAAGTCTGAGGTCTAATCCTCAGACTATGAAGCTTTATATACAAAAAATGATGGTCTGTGTACCTGGACAGAGCATTACATGTTCTACTGTCTATTGTTCTACATATGGCAGTTCTTTTGTGTCTAAAATAGCAATAACTTAACCATAAAAGGGGCTGTCCTTGTTTGTGTTCAAGAATTGATGTGCATCTATGGGTAATAGATTAGTGTTATACCAAACCTTGAGATCCTTGTATCTCCACAGGATCTTATTGCCCTAAGGTCTATTTATAGTCGTCAGAAGCATATTGAAGAGAGCTTCCATGTGCATGTGGAAGTGAACATCCATGTTCAGTGGTCCCTGAGATATCTGCCGATCAGTGTCCAGTACTGATTAACTGATATCTCAGTGAGTACTGATTGCTTTGATACGTTTTGGGCATCATTTGAAAGGTCTTCCTAAGGGCTTTTAGACGCATCTTAGACCGTGGGAATCGTGCAAGTATCCGTGGAGTTATAGCTAAATAAAGTTTGTGACAAAAAGACTATAGTTTGCAGCAGGGATTATGAAAGAATTGAATCAAATGCTGGAGATCAACACCAAACTGTCAACTGCATTCCACCCACAAATAGATGGACAAACTGAGAGGATGAATCAAGAGTTGGAACAATACCTCAGAATGTTTACCAACTACAGACAAGAACAGTGGCCAGAATAGTTGGGAATGGCAGAATTTGCATACAATAATAAGGTGCACACAGGAACTAAGGTGTCACCTTTCCAAGCAAATCATGTTCAAAACCCCAGGATGGGATTCAAGTTGAGAAAGAAGGGAAAGTACGAGGAAGCAGAAAAGTTTGCTGAAAGGATAAAGAATGTACAGGAGGAGGCAAAGGCAGTACTACAAAAGGCACAGAAGGACATGAAAAAGTATGCAGACAGGAAGAGAAGAGAAGCAGAGGAGTATTGAGTAGGTGATTTAGTGCTGCTTAGCACTAAAGACCTGAAGTACCAAATAGCTGAAAGACATATGAAAAAATTCACAGAACACTTTGTAGGACCTTACAGAGTAAAAACAATTATTGCTAGCAATGCAGTAGAGTTAGAATTGCCTAGTATGATTAGAATACATCCAGTAGTCAATGTCAGTAGAGTACGAAGGTATAAGTTGCAAATGGAAGGACAAAAGAAAGAAATGCCATAACCAGTGGTAATTAAAGGAGAAAAAGAATAGGAGGTAGAGAAGATTATGAATAAAAGAAAAGTACAGGGGAGGGATAAATACTTGGTGTGATAGAAAGGATGTACAGCGGAAGAAAATATATGGGAGAGCAAAGAGAATTTGAAGAACGCAATGGAGTTGGTCAAAGAATTCAAGAGGGAATATCACAGAGAAGAAGAAGAAGAAGTAAGGCAACAAGAGGAGGAAGAAGATAATAAGACGTTTAAAAGAGAGTTACTGGAAAGGTGTACAGCCAAGATGTTATATGAGTGAGGAAACAAGAGGTATGACAGAGAATATTGGAGATGAATGGAGGAAAATTAGAGATAGTGGAAGAAAAATCCGTTCTCTAGATACAATAGGAATCCATTCTTGAAAAAGATGGAAGAAGAATGAGAAGAATACAAGGGGAGAAAGATAGAAGAATGGGACAAAGAAGAGGACAAAGAAGATTGATGGAGACTTGAAGAAGATAGAAAATATTTGAAAGAACTAGGGGATGAAAATCAGGATATGGGTAACCTAAGGGACCCATACTATGAACTATGAAGAAGTTCTCAGAATGAGGACCCTTAAGAGGGGGATAGTATTATGAATTGCCTTTTCTCTCTAAGTTAATATTTATTTTTCTTTTCTTTTCTTTTTCATTTAATTATGTAATATCATTGGATCAGTAAATAAGGACAAATAATCAGACTTGTATAAGTAGTGTACACAATCTAGCAAGGACTCTAATAAGTTCTCTTTATCAACTCTGACTTAGAGTGGGATTAAGGTTAAGGTCACTCAACCTTGACTAAAATCCTTACATATAGCTAGACTAGGATCCAGTGAAAACTATTACAGTACAAGAGAAACGTGTACTTTAGAAATTCATCTCAATCCAGAACCGGCACACTTTATAATGGAACACAAAAACATATTCAATTTCTTATTTTATATTTCTATCAAGACTATTTCTTACCGATCTCACCTTTTTCCTATTCTCAAGGCAACTTTTACATCTCGCGAGTATACTTTTAAATTGTGTTTTATCTCTCAATTACTTTCTTTATTCTTCTGAGTTAATTTCTCTTCATGAACAACACTCGAGGACTAGCATCATTGCTTTGTCTGTGGTCCTAGCAATTCCCTTGTTTATTTTGAAGTTGTTTTGTACTTGGATACCACTAACTGAGGAAAACACAAAACACTCTCATCAGCAGGGCCTATAACCTATAAGAATAAATTCAGCACTTGAAGTGACACAAGAACTGAAGTATACATTGTTCTACACAGTATTTTATATATGCAAAACTAGTAACTATTAGTTTCCATAGAGAATATAGAATAGAAACTACTACATGAATGATGGCACTAGTGAGAAACAATAAGATCTGTCTGAAAAAAGACTTAGCACCAAAGATAGTGTTGTTGTGAGTTTGCCAATCTAATACTTAGACTGGTGGTTATCTTTCTCTTTTGATAGTGTACTCATAGATAAGCTCTGGAATTCACTCATTTTGGACCTCAGAGTAATTACTTTACTCATAAATCATAGTTTCTAGTACATTATTATTCCAGATGCTGCCCATAATGAACTGCTCCCTGACACAGATGATCTGACAGCATTTGGTTGGTCAAACAACATCCCTTAGTATGTGTTGTTCCTAGACATTTGTTGTCTTTCTCTTTTCTCTCTTCTCATGTGTTCAGATCAGTTTTGAGTGTCCTTGTTTTCAAATTGTATTTCTGTATAGTTTAGCATGTTTATTGTTGGGTAACATGTATTCCACTGTGGACTGAGATCAAGCACTGCTACAAAGTTGTGAGGAATAACTAGGATGATGATCAGATTCAAGTTAGCCCCCCCTTTCTTATTGAGTCCCTTCTGACAGGTGATTTAGAAAGGAGATAAATATAAGTATGCTTAATCACATGTATTGCTCTTGTCTCTCATTCGTGATTTGATCTTCCGCTCCCTCGTTCAGACCCTACTTTGACAATGGTTATGCAGAGATCTAGACAGCTTACCCGAGAAGAAGTAGCAACAGTGCGTGAAGTCTATCATATTATCTAGTGTTTGGCTGACTGGAGTCATTTCCGAGACAGCACAACACAAACGATGACCTGGTGATCATTCTTATGAATGGACTGATGTTCAATGTTGTTCATGCCGCCTTCGTCATAGTGGATTATCATTGACACGAATGTCTATGATGTGTCGCGGTTTAAACAATTCCACCCTGGGGGACTTTCCGTCCTCCTGGACCCAGATATTGGTAAGGAAAATTCCTATCATGATATTATGTTGCAAGCCCTCAATAATTCGTCTCATGAATTACTAGCTGGAAAAGACGCGACAGAAGCATTCTACGGTCTTCATCGACATGAGGTACTGGAACAAAGTCAATATCAACGATTGAAGATAGGCACTATTGCCGAAGAGAAAAGTGTTGTTCATGGGAGAGTTCCTGGAACCATTAGTAAGGTTCCTTATGCTGAACCGACATGGTTGGTAGAGGGCTATCATAGCCCATACTTCAGTGGTGTCAGAGCATATATTTTTTCTCTTCAATCTCCTCATCCTTATTGTTTGGCCCTTTTTCTAGAATCACCGTACATTTCAACAACAAGTTCGCATGTTCTGTGATACTTATATTTTCCCTGATGCTTTGGTGAGTTTTTTGCACCGGCAGACTCTAAGGAAACATATTGAAATGTAACCAGGCCAGGGAAGCTGATGGCAAGAGGCCTTCGCAGAGCGTTTTTGATAAAATGTCGTATGTCCTATATTTCATACCTATGAGGTTTGCAATAGTCATACAACATATAGGGAACTTGAAATAAATGCCATGCGTCTTGGACCTGGAAAGCACCTGAAAGGTCGTATTCTTATGGGTGGGTCGGTCAAGCCTGAAGAATATGACTATTTTCACGAGGTGTGCTTCATCTAATCCTCCTGTCCGTCCGACACTGCAATTCAGAATATTTTAAGTTGATAATTACGCAAGAACTGACTCGTGTCTCTTTGCGTGGATATGGGGATGGTATGTAGATTTTTCTGCTTGTGTGAACTGGGTTCTTATAAGTATCTAGCCCTTCTTGGCGGAAAAGTCATTGGTCTCCCTCCTGTCCTTCACTTCGGCAATGAAGAACTCAAAGCTCGTGTTATCCCCGATATCCTTGCAGGAAAGAAGTTCATTTGCCTTGCTATCTCTGAGGCCATGGCTGGCAGTGATGTCTTGGGCCTCCAAACTACAGCGGTAAAGACAGAGGATGGCAAACATTGGATCATCAATGGTGCATGACCCGTTTGATATCCTCTCCTTGATATTAAGTTCTTTCTCCAGGTAACAAAAAATGGATTACGAATGGAACGTAAGTCATCCAAACTTCTTGTCTGTCTCTTCTGATTACACTTGTACCTCCAGCTTCGCCGACTACTTCACCGTTGGTTGTAAGACCGAGGATGGACTCACTGTCATTCTAGTCGAACGGGGGCCGGGAGTCAACACTAAGCAGATTAAAACGAGTTACTCAACGACAGCTGGTACCGCTTACATTACCTTTGACAATGTTAAAGTACCCGTGGAGAATACTCTCGGTGAAGAAGGTGGAGGGATCTTCGTTATCCTCAGGTATCTTGTCACATGTTCGAGTTATCTACCATCACTGAATCTCGCTGCGACAGTAATTTCAACCACGAGCGATGGATTATGTGTTGTGCCTCTGCCAGGAGCCAACGGAGTATTGGTAAGCTTTCTAGTGTCGCCCTGTGACCTATGTGATCATGACTTCCAATAGTCGAGGAATGCTTAAAGTATGTTAATTGGAATGACCGATCCTTTTCCTGATGTCTGGGTACAGGTGGACGACACAACGCAAAGTATTTGGCAAGCCTTTACATTCTCAAGCCGTCATTCGGTCGAAACTTGCAGGGATGATCTCTCGTGTTGAGAGTGTCCAAAATTGGTTGGAGAATATAACCTATCAGATGTGCAACATGGTATAGTAACTTTGAAAGCCACTACTATATACCGCTGAGTCTAGTTTCTAGTCATATGGACAACAGGCCAACAAACTTGCGGGTCAAATTGCATTGCTAAAGAGTTATTCCACTGCATGTGGACAGGATACTGCTCGTGATGCTGTTCAAATTTTTGGTGGTCGCGGTATCACCCAGACTGGAATGGGTAGATACATTGAGCATGTAAGTATACCTGACAAGCTGGCGAGCTATGTACTAATAAATGTGACTAGTATCATCGTACAATCACGTTCGATGCACTCCTGGGAGGGGCTGAAGATGTCCTGGCAGATCTCGGTGTTCGTCAGGCCCTTAGAGCAATGCCAAAAGATGCCCGTCTATAGACGTAAAGGAAATTAAGCTCATAGTATGAATCTTAGTATCGATCTCCGTTTTTGCATGGCGAGAAAAAGGTGCTTACAAAACTTCGTGTCGGTGTTGTCAAAGTTACAATGATAGAATAATAATAAAGATTCGATGAGGTAGGCCGCACATACTTTTGTACTTGGATGACTTCCCAGTGGAGTCCCCCAACTTTGAGTTCGGCATCTCGCCATGGAGCATTCTAGGAGAATTTGGGTACTCAAATTCCCAGAAGTTATCCAGTACCAGTGCTAGTTTTCGACGGGTTAGTATATTTAACTTCAGCTTACTTATCCACATGGCCAACACTGCTTTACGATGAACCCCATGTTGGTTGCTTGTTGTTGCCTTCCTATCAGGTCAGAAAGCTGAGTCCATTCTTGATGGAGTTATCCTCAAAGCACACAAGTGCTTAAGGCATAACGAGCCAGGCCAATCAATCACCCAACTGAACGACGCGATCTGTTTCTGAGTCAGCTGAGAAGAAGTCAAGTCAGCTGAGCAGGAATCAAGATGGACCCAAGTGCTATGTTCAGTCGTGGTGGCATTGGAATATTGACCTGTCTGTGAGAAGGAAATGCCAGAGCAGAGAAATCTAATTACTAGGAAGGCTTTTACGTGGGAAAGCTCAAGCTCCGGCTTCAACGAGCAATACGCCTTGGGACTGCCCCAGTGACGACAGATGGCTCTTGCACCACAAAGTCGACAGTCAAACAAAGACACTTCGACTACCTATACAACACCCCAACAAAGAGTCCTGGGATTACTGCCGCAAATCCAAATGCGATGATCTCATTTCAACATGGCAAATGTTCTTCGAGAACTCCCCATACAAGGCAAACAACTTTCTGGACACCTATGATGACAACGACCGCATCATCCTCCCAACATACACAAAGGGAGGGGGTTGGCTCAACACCATTGGCATCTCAAACTCATTGTGTGTGAGAGCCACCAGGCTCATCACCAACCATGCCCCTATAGGTGAATATAGAGCAAGATTCTTCCCGAATAAAGCTAATTCTTGCGCATGCAACAACAACCAACTCGAAGCACGACATCATAAAGGATACAATTATGTTGGCTATGTCCTAAGTAAGATAGTTGATTTCCTTCAAACTAACCGTGCGTTCTATTTTCTGGACAGCGTGACTTATAGACACCACAAACCAAACATGCAACTTCGCCCACACCATACTCCTCCCTCCCGTAGATATGCCCCAGACATTGGGCTCTTTGTAGCCCTCCGCGTCTTAGTACTAGTTTGCTTGTTGCAGAATAGAAATGCTGAGTCCAAAAAAAAACCAAACATGTCCCCCGTAGCGCCTCCTCCCATAACCTCCACTCTGTTCTTTATGATGTATCTAAATAGCTTATTTAAGTAGACACGTCTACCATGGACTGTATTCGAGCACCGTGTAATAAAGTGCTGACCCAAAAAAAGAGCAATACGCCGAGAACGTTTACAGCTCTTGCTTGGAAATCGCCGAAGGAATCATCCTCGTCTTCACCGCCAACACCACCACCCTTCAAAAAAGTGAGGGTGGCCATGTTACGTGACGAGGGACATGTATGGTTCTTAGGAACAATCACGACTAAAACAAAATTACTCCTTCCATGTCCTAGCAAGTTTTCGGATAAAATGGGTGACTTCCCGTAGGCATGCCGAGATGCCGAGCACGAATTTCAAATTTGGGGGGGTCTGGAGGCCTTGCCAGATCACGGTATCTAGGGAAGTCTGGCAAGGGTCTCCCAGACTTCCCTAGATATTTTCTAGCCTTTTATGGATAGTCGGATCAAAGTTACATACCATATCCAGAATTTCTCCTGATGGCATCTATTGTGGGATTTTTTATTTTTATTTTTATTTCAATGATTTGTTACATGGAGCGCATAGGCAGACTGTGGCAAACACAAAGTATCTACTTAAATATATAGAGAGAACTAGAAAGAAAAAGAAAAGAAGAGGAGAAAAAGGAAATTGAATGTATTTGGTGACATGTGCGTATCACTGTGGATACTCTAGCTGACTTTTAGCTGTTGTCAAAACAGAAAGATGTTGGATTGCCAATGATGAATTCGATGAAGCTTGAGATGCATATATCTCTTGGGTGAAGTGATGTGTCATATCGTTTGCACTGCATGAAAATATGTTCCCTCATTTCGACGTCCGCTTCTCCACAAGGGCAGTGAATTGGTGAGTTAGGGAAGAATCTTTGCTGATACTCCCCTATTGGTGCATGTCCTAGCATCATACGAGTAAATCTCACACATACGGAATTTGAAATCCCTATATGCAGTAGCCATGATCCTCCTTTGGTGTACATTGGTTTAATGACTTTTTCATTGTCGTCTTCAAACTCAAGAAATAGTTGACCTTTCTTTTTGCTGTCTTTGAACGATTGTTGCCATGACTCGAGTATGAGATCACATTCTTTCTTTTTGCTGAATAAGAAAGAATTTTTCTCTGGGAAGGAGGGTGGGATGTGAGACGCCTTAGTCTCTGTATCGACTAAACTGTGTCTAGGCCACTCTAGTTTGTTAGGACAATGCCAAAAGTGAATAGAGTTGTGACTATCTTTGCTGAGGAAGCTTTGTATTTTTTCTGCAATAGGGATGATGGATTTTTGAAGATGTTGATCGCCTGAAGAAATGATTTTCTTCCCCGCTTCAAGTGCATCTGTGATGACGAGGATTTGGTGTGCTTCAGTGTTCTTAAAGGCAGATGTAAGGCCAATTTGTATAGCCATTAACTCCGCTTCCATCGAAGTGATATTATTTGTATACGCTTTGAGTTTAGCGATGACTTTGTTGTCCTTCCATATGTGCGCAACGGCTGTGGCTGATCCTACTGCTTTGACGCTGCCATCTGAGATAATGGCTATATCACTGGATGATTTTTGAGTTTTTTCGAATGCCAGATTGAGTTTTGAAGAATGGTCGAAGAGAGCTTTATCACTGGATGAATCGGGAGAGTGGAAAACTATTCTACTAGAGAAATGATCTACTAAACGCAAACTGGGATGGAAGATGATATGGTAAGGATCAAATTCGTCTTTGATTTCGTTAAGTCTTTTACTAACGTCCTTGATAGGGCTTTTCAGTTTCAATTTTTGTTTGTTAGTGAGGTTAGCTAGTGCGAATTTGTGTTGATTCTGATTTCTGCTTTGATGTTTGTCGAGGAGGGTATTGATGGCATATGATGAATGGATGGTCACGTATCTGAGATGATAATGGCCATTGAGCTTCTTGAGGTGGAGGTTTATGGGGATGAGGCCAGCTATAGCTTCAACTCCCTCTGAAGGAGACGTGTGGAAGGCTCCGGTGATCCATAAGGCTGCCCTTCGTTGTATTTTCTTTAATTCTGTGATATTTTTTATCATCAGGGCCCCCTTAAAGAACCATAGTTGGAAGCCATATAAGGCTATTGGCATGATGCACGTCCTGTACAAAAGGCATTTTTGCGTCAGTAGAAGCCCTCTAGATGAGTTGTCTAGCATTTTCATGGCGTTGAGGGTTGAGAGACATTTAGTCACATAATGGTGGACATGATGGTAAAAGTTGAGTTTCCTGTTGAAGAAAAATCCTAGGTATCTCCAGATGGGCTTGGGATGGAGTATGGGGCCCCTGACCAAAGTGAGATCAATAGAAGGGTTGGGTGGATTGTGGGCTCAGGTGAAGTGGAACACTTCTGATTTGCTGTGCTCCATGACAAGTCCTGCATCCGAAAATATTTTAGAAATCATATTGTAACTACTTGATAGGAAAGCAGAAGACAGCTCGTAACTCTTCTTCTGAGAAATAAGAAGACCATCGTCAACGAAGAATAAAATGTCTGTGTGGATTTTTTCTTTTAGATTTTTTATTCTTTTTTTAAATGTTTTTATGATTGGTGCGAGATATATAGCAGAGAGGATGGGGGAGAGAGCAGATCCCTGGCCGACTCCTATGCTTGTAGCGAATTTCTGTGATGTGAAGTTGTTCCATGCATATATAGTGGATCTGTTGGAATGATAGCTTCTGAAAAAGTTTAAAATGTTAGCGCTTAGACCCGCTTTAGCAAGACATAGCGATAGGAAATTATGGTTGAGGGATAGAAAGAACTATGCTATATCAAATGCTATGACACTTGTGTGACATTCTTTGGCCCAGCCTGTGCGTATAAGGTGAGTAAGATATATTCCAGCATCGATAGTTGACCTTTGTCTAATGCCACCCATTTGGTTGGGATCGAGAAATCCGTTGGCTGATAAGTGGAATTGAAGCCTATGGCTAATGACTTTCTCTATGAGTTTGTCCATGGTATTGAGAAGTATGATTGGTCTAAAGGCTTTGGTTGTGTTGTATGACATTTTATTGGGTTTTGGAATGATGATTGATGTCGACTCTTTGAAGTGTTTGGGCCAATACCCTATTGAAATACACGTGTTAGCAATGTTTACAATTTTGCTAAGGCATGTTTTGTCTGAGGTTAGATGTTTGATGTGTCTCCATGTGACATGGTCAGGGCCAGGGGAGGATGTGTTTGAACACTTAGCTATAGCATCAACAAATTCTTGATCTGTGAATGGAGGCCATTCTATGTCGTTACATTGGCTGATTCCATCTAGAAATCTTGTGTCGATTGGCCTGTTTTCAGCTGAATTGTATGAGTTGTGGAGGGCGTTCCATAATGTTGAGAGGTTGTTGCATGGTTGACCCTTGTGGTAAATTGTTTCAATGGCTGGTAGGCTTTTCTTTTTAACCCAGTTCATAAGATCCCATGGTCTCTTGTTAGACATAGCAATTTCTTGGATTTTCTGGTCAAAGAACGATCTCTTGGCACTTCTAACGGCTGATTTGAAGGACTTCCAGCTGTTGATGTCGCCTGTCTCATGGTATTTGTTAATACAATCAGTGCATTGCTCGTTCCACCACTCCTTGGAGTGTTTAGTGATTCTTTTGGTTGTAGAGTGTATAGACCATGCATCTTTGAAAATCTTCTCAAGATTGACGGCGTACCTTTGTATGTCCAACTGATTTTTCAGCTTGGAAGTGTCGATATTTCTTACTCCTTTAACGAGGTCTCTAATGAACGCTTCTTCTTCTTTGCTGTCCTTCTTTATTGCTTTGAAAGTAATATTGACGTTTTCTTCTTTTATACCTACTTCTATAATGAGTGGGACGTGGTCTGAAGGTAAGCGAATGTCTGGGTTGAGAATATGTTTGTTAAAACCAGGATTGTTCGGGTTCATGAACACAAGGTCTAGAACAGAGTTAGTGTCATGTTGGTTATCTGCAAATCTAGTGGGGCCTGGGTTTATAGGCGTCGCAAGTTCGAGGTCTAGGCTGTCAGCAATGAACATGAGATCCTCTGTATGAATGGAATGATATTGGATGTTCGGATCCCAGTCGCTGTCTCTGATGTTAAAGTCGCCCGTCATGATTACTGTGTTTCTGATGTTTCTTATATTATTTTGCAATACTCTGAGGGCTGTTTGATTGCTGTCTGAGTAGACGTTAATGATAAAGTTGACATTTTGTCCATTGTGGAAATCGATAACACTGATGTCTCGATGGTTTATGAGGTCTTTCCTGAGGGAGAACCTCATTCTTGAAATGCGTCTGTTGATGTATGTTGCGACTCTAGGATAGTTATCAATACAGTCATCATTTTGTATAAATAATGACCAGTCCGGATGGTTTGGCATTCCATAGAATGGATCGCCTTCAGGATTTGTGTGACTGGGAATGTGTCTTAATAAGGTTCGAGGAGGCTCTTGAATGAGAATAATGTCTGAGATGTTTTTTCTTGTTTCTAAAATTATATCTGTAAGTGTTTTGTTTTTCCTTACATTCTGCGAAAAGATTTTTAAGTTGTGCTTAATCATAAATTGTTTTTGCCGCCTACAGCCAGACGAGTTGAGTTGGCCCTGATTTCTCTGGCTTCTTGTGCTTTCTTTGAGTGCCATTCCCGGTTGAATCAATGTTTCCAGAATGGACATTTAGTGTCATCTGCCATGTGGTTGCCTTTGCAATTGACACATTTGAATGTGTGAGGGCATGGTTTGCCTTGTTTGGTTTCTAGATGTGGTGGGTTCAGCTTAAAGTTAGCTTTACAACACTAGGCGAAGTCTCTGTGGTTTTCGATCTTGTGAGGGCCTCTGCATTTTTGGTACTTTGCGCAATGAGCCTTGTACGAGAAGGTTGTTATAAATTGCCCGCCAGAACCAAAGATAGTACGGTTGGAGGGATGGGAAGAACGAGAGCTATTCTCAGACAGACTAGACGAAGGGTTCTAAAAATAGAAAAGGGAGATAAGATAAGATAAGAAGGTCACACGACTTGGTCACATGACAAGTCACATGATGGAATCTTTTGGAAGGTTTGGTAGTTACTTAAGCGTATACATAGACAAATAAGAAAAGTGTATAAGTAGGTAGCACAATCCACCAAGAGACTCCATCGAGTTCTCTTCGTTCTCTCATAACGTTGAGTGTGA
>Ga0154005_100641_pt1 | contig 12480 bp, 17 predicted proteins | sample TSFL089MetaG_FD_104698 | JGI IMG/M metagenome (GOLD analysis project Ga0154005, IMG submission 104698) | Attine ant fungus gardens microbial communities from Florida, USA - TSFL089 MetaG | ecosystem: Host-associated > Fungi > Mycelium > Unclassified | place: USA: Florida, Lake Talquin State...
ATATACAGGAAATGATGGTCTGTGCACCTAGACAGAGCATCACATGTTCTACTGCCTATTGTTCTACATATGGCAGTCCTTTTGTGTCTAAAATAGCAATAACTTAACCATATAAGGGGCTGTTCTTGTTGTATTCAAGGATTGGTGTGCATTTATGAGTAATAGATCAGTGTCATGTCAAACCTTGAGGTCCTTGTATCTCCACAGGATCTTATTGCCCTAAGGTCTATTTATAATCATCAGAAGCTTATTGAAGAGAGCTTCCATGTGCACATGGAAGTGAACATCTGTATTTGGCAGTTCCCGAGATATCTGCCAATCAGTGTCCAGTACTGATTAATTGATATCTCGATAAGTACTGATTGCTTTGACACATTTTGGGCATCACTTGAAAGGTCTTCCTAAGGGCTTTTAGACACAGTTTAGACTGTTGGAATTGTGCAAAGTATTCATAGAGTTATGGCCAAATGAAGTTTGTGACAGGATTATGAAGGAGTTGAATTGCATACTGGGAGTCAAGACAAAATTGTCTATGGCATTTCACCCACAAACAGACAGCCAAACAGAAAGAATGAATCAGGAGTTAGAACAGTATCTCTGAATGTTCATAGATCATCACCAAGAGCAATGGTCAGAATAGTTGGGCACAGCTGAATTTGTCTACAACAACAAGGTGTATATGGGAACTAAAGTATCACCCTTTAAGGCAAATCAAGGACAAGATCCCAGGATGGGGTTTAAGATGAGAAAGAAGGAGAAATATGAAGGGGCAGAGAAATTTGTGGAGAAAATGAGGAAGGTACAAAAGGAAGCAAAAACAGCATTACAAAAGGCACAGGAAGATATAAAGCAGTATGCTGATAGGGAAAGAGGGGAAGCAGAGGAGTACAGAGTAGGCAACTTAGTGCTACTCAGTACTAAAGACTTAAAGTACCAAATAATTAGAAGGCAAATGGAAAAATTCACAGAACACTTTGTAGGACCTTATAAAGTAAAGGCAATTATTTCTAGTAACGCAGTAGAGTTAGAATTGCCTAGCACAATTAGAATACATCCAGTAGTCAATGTTAGTAGAATACAGAGGTACAAGTCACAAGTGGAAGGACAAAGAAAGGAGATGCCATAACCCATGGTAATCAAAGGAGAAGAAGAATAGGAAGTGGAGAAAATCATGAACAAGAGGAAAGTGAGAGGAAGGGACAAATACCTAGTATGATGGAAAGGATGTATGGTAGAAGAAAATACTTGGGAAAGTAGAGAGAATTTGAAGAATGTGATGGAGTTGGTTGAAGAATTCAAGAGGGAATATGGAAGGGAAGAAGAAGAAGAAGCAAGACAACAAGAAACAGAAGAAGATAAAAAAGTATTCAACAGAGAGTTGCCAAGAAGATACACGGCTAAATTGCTCTATAGATAGGGCAATAAGAAGTATGATTGGGAGTATTGGAAAAAGATGGAGGAAAAGATGGAAAAGAAATCCATTTTCCAGATATAATAGGAATCTGTTCTTAAAGAGAATAGAAAAAAAGAAAGACAAGTACAAGGGAGGGAAGATAGAGGAATGGAACAAAGAGAAGGACAAGGAAGATCGATGGAGAACTAAGGAGAACAGAAAGTACCTAGAGCAATTAGGGGATGAAAACCAAGATATGGGCAACCTAAGGGACCCATACAATGAACTGTAAAAGAAGTCCTTGGAACAAGGACCCTTGAGAGGGGGGTGGTGTCATGAACCGCCAAATTCTTCTAAGTCATTATTTATTTTTCTTTTCTTTTCTTTTTCATTTAATTAGGTAATCATGTCAGATCAGTAAACATGTACAAATAATTGGACTTGTATAAGTATTGCACACAATCTAGCAAGGACTCTAACGAGTTCTCTTTGTCAACTCTGACTTAGAGTGTGGACTTAAGTTATCACAACTAATGTTCACTACAAGTACTTCTGTATGTTCATAGACCATCGACAAGAGAAATAGCCAGAATGGTTGAGGACGGCTGAATTTGCCTACAACAATAAAGTACATACTGGAACCAAAGTGTCATCCTCTAAAACAAACCAAGGACAAGATCCAAGGATGGAATTTGAAATAAGAAAGAAGGGAAAGTATGAAGGAGCTGAGAAATTTGTAGAAAAGATGAGAAGTGTGCAGAAAGAGGTTAAAGTAGTACTACAGAAGGTGCAAGAAGACATAAAGTAATATGTAGACAGAGAAAGAAGGGAGGTTGAGGAATATAGAGTGTGTGACTTGGTGCTACTCAGTACTAAAGACTTGAAGTATCAAATGGCAGAAAGATGAACGGAGAAGTTCATGGAACACTTTGTAGGACTTTACAAAGTAAAGGTGATCATTTCTAGTAATGCAATAGAGTTGGAATTGCCTAGTATAATTAAGAGACATCCAGTGGTTAACATCAGTCGGATACTATGGAAAAGATAACAAGTTCAGAAGGGAAAGTTGTCTTAGAATGACTTGGTTGAGGGTAAAAAGGATCTTCTTTTTTTGTGTCATATCACATTTTGTCTACTCTAGCTTATGTAATAAGTAAGAGTATTTTTGCTAATTAATTAAATAATTAAATGATTAAAAAAAGCGAAAATAGTAATAAATGAGAGAAACAGAGGGATATAATCAAGAAATGAGAAGAGGAAGAAATATTAGCATTCTGCAGGTAGCCCAAAGGCTACTCCCACAATACAAAGGTATAAGTCGCAAGTAGAAGGGCAGAAGAAGGAAACACTACAACCAGTGATAATTGAGAAAGAAAAAGAATGGGAGGTTAAGAAGATTATGAACAAGAGGAAGGTACAGGGAAGGGATAAATACTTGGTACAATGGAAGCGATGTACAGTGGAAGAGAACACTTGGAAAAGCAAAGAGAATTTGAAGAATACAATGGAGCTAGTAGAAGACTTCGAGAAAAGATATAGCAAAGAGGAAGAAGAAGAAGTGAGACAACAAGAAGTGGAAGAAAACAAGAGAATGTTCAGCAGAGAACTACCAGGAAGGTATATAGCTAAATTGCTCTACAAATAGGGCAACAAGAAATATGATTGGGAATATTGGAAGCAAATGGAGGAAAACTGGAAATGGTGGAAGAAGAATCCATTCTCAAGGTACAACAAGAATCCATTCCTGGAAAGAATAGAGGAAGAAAAGAACGAGTACAAGGAAGGAAGGATAGAAGAATGAAACGAAGAAGAGGATGAAAAAAATCGGTGGAGAATAGAAGAAGATAGAAAATACTTGGAGGGGTTAGAGGATAAAAATCAAGATATGGGTAATCTAAGGGACCTATACAATAAACTATAACAGAAGTCCTTGGGACAAGGACCCTTGAGAGAGGGGTGGTATCATAAATCACCTAAGTCAATATTTATTTTATTTTCCTTTTCTTTTCTTTTAATTATTGGATGTGTGAGAACTTATTACCAAATTGGGAATGGTGACTCAATAGGGAAATGCAAGAGAAAGATAACATGTACAAATAGATATTTTATATAAGTAGTATAGAACAAATAGTGGGAACTCTAACAAGTTCTCTTTGTCAAACTCTGACTTAGAGTGCAAGTAAGGTTAAGGTTACTTAACCCCAACTTCAATCATTACAGGTATCAACCTTTTCCACTCCTATGTTCATCCACACCTCTCATAACTCTCTCAATATCCTTCTTATTTTTCTCTGCCCTTTTTGTATTGCCTTTTGATTGATAGTTTCTGCCACTTTCTCCAGATCAGTGATTCCAGCCCTTCCCTTTTGGGCCCTAGGCACTGATCATTCTAACTTTCTACCCTAATTCCACCATGGCACTTTCTTTCCTGTCCTACAGAGTAGATAAAAGGCTTTTTTTTTCTTATTTCTTTCTATTTTTCCTCCTACAACTGCATCTTTGCCTTTATATGCATTACACACCATTCTTTCTGCTCTACTGCTTTCTGCTTCTTTCTCTCTCCAGTTCTATGCCTCTTTGTAACTTCCATATCACATGTTGCACAGCTGCTTTTTGCTTAGGAAATCTTGCCCCCTATTCTTCTAAGTCTTTGTCCCTTTGTAATCACATCCCCTATATTCTACAAGGGCTACTGTAAGGAACAGTCACCCAAGTAACTCAGATAGGCAGCTTCCAACTTTAAATCAGAGTAGACAAAGAGAACTTGTTAAAGCTCTTACTAATTGGTTCAGCTGCTTATACATGAATATATATTTACAAGTATTTGTCTAACTACTTTTATTCTGCACATCCCTTTTGAGTCTCAATGTTCCATATACATGCAATATTACTTAAGAAAAAAAAAGAAAAAGAAATAAAATAATCCACCACTATAGATTGTTTAGCTTGTCTGCCATTTTATAATACCACTCCCCTCTCAAGGGTTCTCATCCTGAGAACTTCTTCATAGTTCATCATATGGGTCCCTTAGGTTGCCCATATTTAGGTTTTCATCTTTTAATTCTTCTAAATATTTTCTATCTTCTTCTATCCTTTGTTAGTCTTTCTCATCTTTTTCTTCATTTTATTCTTCTATTTTTTCTCCTTTATATTCCTGTTTCTCCTATTTCATTCTTTTCAAGAATAGATTTCTATTATATCTTGAGAATGGATTTTTCTTCTACCGTCTCCAGTTCTCCTCCATTCACTTTCAGTATTCTTTGTCATACTTCTTATTTCCCCATCCATATAAAATTCTGGCTATGTACCTTCCTGGTAATTCTTGACTAAAAGTCTTCTTATCTTCTTCAACTTTCTTGTAATAAAATAGCAGGTGAGCTAAAGGATCTATGGCAGTAGAATATTTTATTTCTTTTTCATTTTTTTTTATTATGTAATAGTTTAAAGTACATGAGATACTATGACTCAAAAGGGATCTATGAGATAATTTGAGTAGACAAATACTAGTAAATATATATTTGTGTATAAGTAGCTAGGCCAATTAGCAAACTATAAGAGTTTAGTCTTTTGGTAAGCAACCTTAGGCTGAACTCCACTCTAAGTCAGAGTTAACAAAGAGAACTTATTAAAGTCCTTGCTAAATTGCGTACACTACTTATACATGTCTGATTGTTTGTTCTTGTTTATTGATATGACTATATTACATAATTAAATAAAAGAAAAAGAAAATAAATATTGACTTAAAGGGATTTGGGCAATTCATAATACCACTCCCCTCTCAAAGGTCTTTGTTCTGAGGACTTCTTTATAGTTCATCATATGGGTCCCTTAGATTGCCCATATCCTGATTTTCATCCCCTAGTTCCTCCAAATACTTCCTATCTTCTTCAAGTCTCTGTCAGTCTTCCTTGTCCTCTTCTTCATTCTATTCTTCTATCTTTTCTCTCTTGTATTCCTTTTGTTCTTCTTCTATCTTCTTCAAGAATGGATTCCTATTGTACCTAGAGAATGGGTTTTTCTTTTACCATCTCCAATTCTCCTTCATTTGCCTTCAATATTCCCTGTTATACTTCTTGTTTCTCCATCTATACAACATCTTGGCTGTGTACCTTCCTGGTAACTCTCTTCTAAATGTCTTATCATCATCTTTTTTTTTCTTGTTGTCTTACTTCCTTTTCTTTTTCTCTGTGATATTTCTTTTCAAATTCTTCTACCAGCTCTATCGCATTCTTCAAATTTTCTCTGCTCTCCCAAGTATCTTTTTCTACTGTGCATCCCTTCCATTGTACTAGATACTTATCCTTTCCCCATACTTTTCTCTTGTTCATAATCTTTTCAACCTTCTATTCTTCTTCCCCTTCTATTACCACTGGCTGTGGCGCTTCCTTTCTTTGGCCCTCTACTTGTGACTTGTACCATTGTACTTGACTAACACTAACTACTGGATGTATTCTAACTGTAGTAGGCAGATCCAATTCTATTGCATTACTGGAAATGATTGCCTTTACTTTGTAAGGTCCTACAAAGCATTCTATGAACTTATCTGTATGTTTTCCGACCATTTGGTACTTTAGATCTTTAGTGCTGAGCAGCACTAAGTTGCCTACTCTATACTTTTCTACCTCTCCTCTTTCTCTATCTGCATACTTCTTCATATCTTCCTGTGCCTTCTGCAATGCTGCTTTTGCCTCCTATACATTCTTCATTCTTTCTGCAAACTTTTCTGCTCCCTCATATTTTCCCTTCTTTCTCAGCTCAAATCCTATCCTAGGGTTTTGTCCATGATTTGCTTAGAAAGGTGACATTTTAGTTCCTATGTGTACCTTATTATTGTATGCAAATTCTGCTGTTCCCAACCATTCTGGCCACTGTTCTTGTCTGTGGTCAATAAACATCCTGAGGTATTGTTCTAACTCCTGATTCATTCTCTCAGTTTGTTCATCTATTTGTGGGTGGAATACAGTCAACAGTTTAGTGTCAATTCCCAGCATCTGGCTCAACTCCTTCATAATCCCTGCCACAAATTGTAGTCCTCTATCCGAGGTTATGCTATCTGGTAATCTGTGTAATTTCCAGATGTTATCTCTAAATAACTGTGCTAATCCTTCTGCACTTGTTCTCTCTGTAGTAGGTATGAAATGCACTATTTTTGTAAATTTATCTCCTACTTGTCACAAACTTTATTTGGTCATAATTCCATAAATACTTTGCACAATTCCAATGGTCTAAAATATGTCTAAAAGCCCTTAAGAAGACCTTTCAAATGATGTCCAAAATGTGTCAAAGCAATCAGTACTCACTGAGATATCAGTTAATCAGTGCTGAATACTGATCAGCAGATATCTCGGGAACTACTGAATGCAGACATTCACTTCCACATGCACATAGAAGCTCTCTTCAATATGCTTCTGAAGACCATACATAGACCTTGGAAAAATAAGATTCTGTGGAGATACAAGGACCTCAAGGTGTAAGAGTTGTAGTCTTTGGTGAGCGACCTCAGGCTTAACTCCACTCTAAGTCAGAATTGACAAAGAGAACTTGTTAGAGTCCTCGCTAGATTGTGTTTGATACTTATACAAGTCCAATTATTTGTACATGTTTACTAATCCAATGTGATTACCTAATTAAATGAAAAATAAAATAAAAGAAAAATAAATAATGACTTAGGGAAATTTGGCAGTTTATGACACAAGGTTTGGTATGACACTGATCTATTACCCATAGATACACATCAATTCTTGAACACAAACAAGGACAGCCCCTTTTATGGTTAAGTTATTGCTATTCCAGTCACAAAAGGACTGCCATATGTAGAACAATAGGCAGTAGAACATGTGATACTCTGTCTAGGTACACAGACCATCCTTTCATGTATATAAGACTTCATAGTCTGAGGATTAGACCTCAGACTTAACAACATCTTTTGTTGCTTATTCTACCTTGCTTCCAAACTCTTGAGAATCAATAACTCTTCAATCACAAATTAAGTAAGTAACTATTTGTGATAGAAATCCTTTATAAATCTTCTATAGTAATTTGTAAGGCCCAGGAACTTTCTAATACCTCTTACTGCCTTTGGCACAGACCAATTCAGCACTTCTGTTATTTTATCCTCCTTCATCTTGATCTTTCTCTAACCCATTACTACTCCCAAGAAATTCACCTTCTGTATCTTCTAGGCACATTTCTTTGGTTTCATGTATAGATTATTCTCTTTCAATCTTCTCAACACTTCTTTCACAATCTCATTGTATCCCTCTTCTGTTTCTGTTCCTATCAACACATTATTCACAAAAGCTGCTACCTTTCCCTCATTGATCATGTCTTTCAGAATTTCATTTATCATGCCTTGGAAAGTGGCAGGCAAATTTATCATTTTGAAAAACACCACTACTGGCTCATATGACCCCATATGTGTGGTAAAGGCCATTTTCCACTCATTCCCTTCCTTTATCCTCATATTGTTATAACCCCACCAGAGGTCTATCTTAGTAAACACTCTTTTATTGCCCATAGAGTCTATTAGGTCTGTAATCAATAGCAGAGGATAATTGTTCTTAATTGTCTGCTTGTTGAGTCTTCTATAGTCCATAACCATGCACTTTTCTCTATCTTTCTTGTTCACAAAGAACACTGGCAATGTCTGAGGTGATTTAGAAGATCTAATGTATTCCTTCTTCAAATGTTCATTGACAAACTTCTGTACTTTCTCCTTTTCATTTCTTGAAAGGGGGTATACTCTTGCTTTACTTGCTCTGAAGTTATCTTGGAGATCAATTGCATAATCCCACATCTTTCTAACCAGCATTCTTTCTGAATCTACTTTTCCAAATACCTTCAATCACTTATAGAACCTTTTAGATACCATTTCTTCCACTTTCCTATGGTCTGCTTCCATCTTCTCCTCTCTTTCCCAATTTTCTTTCTCATCTCACTATTTTCTTTTCATCCTCTCTTACTTCTTTCTTCTACTTTCTCTGTATTTGCACTAATCTTCCATACAAGGGTGAACACCTTGTCATTCTCACTTTTCCCTTTTCCCAGTTGATCTTGGGGTTATGGACCACTAACTATGGCATGCCCAAAATGACATTTGTCTTTCCCAACTTGCAGACATCTATTTGAACCCTCTCTACATGTCCTTTGTAGAACATGTTTACTTTTAATTTATGCATAATTGCACCTCCACTATTACTGGTGCTATCTACATTTCTTACTTGTAAAGATAAATCTAACTTGATCAACCTATACCCTCCCTTCTGACTTTTGCTCATGAACATTTTTGTTGCTCCACTATTGAGCAATGCTTTCACTATTCTCCCTTCATGTGTATCTATTCTCTTGATACCCACATTCATCCATACTTTTCTTAGAGGCTTAAATGTTCACCTCACTTCTCTTGCTTCCCTTTTCTACATTCCTTTCTGATTGACAGTTCCTGCCACTCTTCCTGGATCAGTGATTCCAGCCCTCCTCTTCTGGGCCCTAGGCACTGACCATTCCAACTCTCCACTCCAGTTCCACCATGGCACATTCTTTTCTGTCCTACAGGGCAGATAGAAAATCTTTTCTTTCTCATTCTATTCTATCTTACATATAACTGCATCTTTGTCTCCATATATACTACACTTTACTCTTTCTGCTCTTCCACTTTTTGCTTTTTTGTCTCTCTAATTCCATGTTTCTTTGCAATGCCCATACTATATGTTGCATAACTGCTCCTTACTCAGGAATCTCTGCCCTTGGTTCTTCTGGGTCTTTGTCCACTTATAATTACATCCCCTACATTCCACAAAAGTTACCACTTCTCTCCATATCGTCCATCCTTCTATGCTCATCACTGCTTCTCTTAGTGGCAATTCTATCACCCCACTATGCTCTTTCATCTTCTTCCATACCTCTTACTTTGGTGCTGCTTTCTCCTTTCTTTACTTTTCTTCCTTCTTTGGACATTTCCATTTCTTATGTCCCTCCTCTCTACACTGGAAACATCTCACTTTTTCTTCTACCTTCTCCTGCTTCCTCACTTCTCTCATTCCATACTGCATCACACAACTCTTCAACACTTCAAATCTATTTCCCACTATTGTCTTCTTCATCTGTTTTTCTCCGCTCTTGCACTTCTGGGCAAAGTGCCTAAACCTCCTACATTGTCTGCACAACCTCCCCTCTCTTCCTTCTAATTCTGCCCTTAGTTTGGTGAGAGCACACCTTTTATTGAGCATGTCACTCATGAGTTTGTTGTATTGGTCCAGAAACATTATGTTATGTTCTGAACACATTGTGTTGTGTAAAAAAAAGAAATTATATTTCTTGAAGGACTCATTGTATTCTTCTCCTATCTTACTTGTACATCTGCTAGGGTACAAGATCTTCACCCAGCCAGATGCTTACTGCCTTATTGACTACTGCCCTAATACTAGGGTAGACTATCACTTCATGGAGGAGATCCCTACTGTAGGTAGCCTCCTAAAGAGCAACTACTATTCCTTTACATAGACTAATTACAATAGACCAGTAGCACGAAGTAGATAAGATGAAAGTAGTACAAGTTAACTACCAAGCCCACTCAATTATTAGGTCTGGTCTGGGCTAGTACCTGAGTTTGGTCCTAATTGTCCACTTTTTGTAAAGACTCAAGTTGTAGTTGCAATAACCCTAACCCAAATCTCACTTTATGTCAGAATAGACAAAGAGAATTTGTTAGAGTCCTTGCTAGTTGGTTGTACACTACTTATACACATTTAACTATTTGTCCTTGTTTACTGATCTGCACATATTACCTAATTAAAAGAAAAAAATAAAAGAAAAATAAATATTACTTAGAGAAAAATAGCAGTTTATAACACTACCCCCCTCTTAAGGGTTCTTGTTCTGAGGACTTCTTCTATCCTTCTCTATTCTCTGTCAATCCTCCTTATTTTCTTCTTCATTCCACTCCTCTATTTTTCCTCCCTTGTATTCTTCCTCTTCTTTGATCTTCTTTAAGAACAGATTCTTATTGTATCTAGAGAATGGGTTTTTCTTCCACCATCTCCAATTTTCCTCTATTTGCTTCCAGTACTCTCTGTTATATTTCTTGTTGCTCCATCCATAGAGCAACTTAGCCATGTATCTTCCTGGTATTTCTTTGCTGAACATCTTTCTATTTTCTTCGGCCTTCTATTGTCTTACTTCTTCTTCTTCTTCCTTGCAATATTCCCTTTTGAATTCTTCTACCAATTCTATTGCATTCTTCAGATTCTCTTTACTCTCTCATGTATCTTCTTCTGCTATACATTCCTTTCATTGCACTAAGTATTTATCCCTCCCCTGCACTTTTCTCTTGTTCATAATTTTCTCTACTTCTTATTCTTCTTCTTCCTCAATTACCACTGGTTGGGGCTGTAGTGAACGTTGATTGAGATAATCTAAGCTCACACTCTAAGTCAGAGTTGACAAAGAGAACTTGTTAGAGTCCTTGCTAATTGGCCTAGCTACTTATATACAAATCTGTGTTTACTAGTATTTGCCTACTCAAATTATCTTGCAGACTTCTTTTGAGTCATAGTGTCACATGCACTTCATACTATTACATAATAAAAGAAAATGAAAAGAAATAAAATATTCTGCCACTGTGGATTTTCTAGCTCATCTGCCATTTTATTACAGGAGCATTTCTTTTCTCTGTCTCTCTACTTGCAGCTTGTACCATCATACCCAACTAACATTGACTACTGGATGTATCTTAATTGTACTAGGTAGTTCTAATTTGATTGCATTACTAGAAATAATTGCTTTGACTTTGTAAGGTCCCACAAAGCATTCCATGAATTTCTATATGCGTCTTCCAGCCATCTGGTATCTCAGGTCTTTAGTGCTGAGCAGTACTAAATCACCTATTCTATACTCCTCCACCTCTCCTCTCTCTCTGCATACCGCTTCATATCTTCCTGTGCTTTCTGTAGTGCCACTTTGGCTTTCTCCTATACCTTCCTCATTCTTTCTGTGAATTTTTCTGCTCCTTCATACTTTCCCTTCTTTCTCAACTCAAATCCCATCCGTGGATCCTGTCCTTGGTTTGCCTTAAAGGGCAACACTTTAGTTCCAGCATGCACCTTGTTGTTGTAGGCAAATTTTGCCATTCCCAGCCATTCTGGCCATTGCTCTTGTCAGTGGTCTATGAACATATGGAGGTATTGTTTCAACTCTTTGTTCATCCTTTCTGTTTGGCCATCTGTTTGTGGGTGGAATGCCATAGACAATTTTGTCTCAATCCCCAGCATATGATTCAACTCCTGCTGTGAACTGTGGTCCTCTGTCAGAGATTATACTATCTGGTAGTCCATATAGTTTCCAAACATTATCTCTAAACAATTGTACTAGTCCTTCTGCACTCATTTTCTCTGTAGTAGGTATGAAGTATGCTATCTTTGTAAATCTATCTACCACTACTAAGATCAATGTCATGAATTGCCTTCTTTCTCTAAGACAATATTCATTTTTTCTTTTCTTTTAATTATGTGATATAATTGGATCAGTAAACAAGGACAAATAATTGGACATGTATAAGTAGTGTACACAATCCAGCAAGAACTCTAACGAGTTCTCTTTGTCAACTCTGACTTAGAGAGGAGTTAAGCCTGAGGTCACTCACCAAAGACTAAACTCTTACACTAGAACTTGTTTTCACTTCTAGAACACCAATTGCCTTGATCCTTGTTCAACTTTACTCTCATTACTCCCTTGGTGTATGATCGGCTCAGATCACTCCCAAACTCCCTATAGCCGGGCCACAGACTTAAGTGGACTGACCAGGAAGTTTAGACCCTGGAGGTGAACTGTGGGCACTATACCTGAGTGCACACATAGATCAGACCTGACGACAGGTGGTGCTTAGTAGATTACTTGTAAACCGTTCACTTTATCAGCCTTGTGCTGCTAGTTCATTGTGACTAGTACATGCAGAGAAACATTGTCATGCCCTTAAGAAGACAATTAGAGTAGGGATCTTCCCTGAGAAGTGATAGTGTAACCCTAGTATTAGGGCAGTAGTCAGTAAGGCATTAGGCACCTGGCTGGGTGAAGATTTGCGCCCCAGCAGA
>Ga0154005_100646_pt1 | contig 12443 bp, 15 predicted proteins | sample TSFL089MetaG_FD_104698 | JGI IMG/M metagenome (GOLD analysis project Ga0154005, IMG submission 104698) | Attine ant fungus gardens microbial communities from Florida, USA - TSFL089 MetaG | ecosystem: Host-associated > Fungi > Mycelium > Unclassified | place: USA: Florida, Lake Talquin State...
TAATAATAGGAAGCCCTTGTTTTAATCTTCTCATTGCTGTGAGCGCGTCCTTGGGCATGATTTGGGCTTCTGCTGGATTAGATCGCACTAATTGACTTCCTCGTACCTTTAACAGCTCGATACACCCGAACCGGAACAACGCCCAAACTCAAAATCGGGTCCCTATTTAGCTTACATTCTTGACGAATAATCCCCAAATTTTCAAACCCAAATCCAACTCTTTCAGCCCAGTTGTAACTTATGGCAATGGCAAGACTTCGCCGTGATACACTCACTTCTGGTCAAAACATCTCGTCACCCAACGTATCCTCTATATCACCTCCTGGCGCTTCATCTATACCCGAATTTAACAAAGTGCTTCGCGTAGTGTCGTCAGGCACCCTTTTTCTGACCCACACACTCTATGTCCCACATCATCCAGAACCATCAAGTGCGATCCGCGCGTACGCAGTGGAAAAAGTGCGAGGAGGAAGTGCCAATACAGTGAGCCCAGCCCATGATCCAAGAAATGATATATTTACAAAAAAGGATAGCTCTTATCGGTACTTGCACAGTTTCCCGTCACACAAACAGTGCTTGTTGCTCCACTTGCGGGAAATGAGGAAGGAAGACGGATTCTGGAAGATCTGGAAAATGAAGGCATCAATACTCAATACTGCAAGATTTGGCCAAACGCTGGTGTACCGACTGCCTGGGTTTTACATTCAAGTGTGTATATTTTTCTTTTTCTTTCACGCAGCTAGTTGACGTGTCACAGAACAGGAAAATACGCGCGCGGTGATCAACCACAATCCTCTACCCGACATCACCCATGAAGACTTTATTTCTCTCCTCGGACCTCTCTTGGCACCGGAAAACTACCCAGAACATTTTCAACATCATCATCATCATCAACAGGTACCTCATATCCACCGTCCGTTGTCACCATTACCGTCAAGCGGACGTTCACCAACGAGCAACCGAACAAATCTCAATGTACGGCCCGGAACAGCTGGAAGCGCAAGTCCTCGGCTTTCCCAGAACCATAGCCGACAGAATTTACTCAATCCAAACAGCCCTGCCCCGTTCGATTGGTTGCATTTTGAAGGACGGTCGGTCAAAACGACATTGAGTAATATCATTGGTCTAGATGGATTGGCAAGGGAAAGGAAGTGGCGAAGTCACTGCGTTTTCAGTCTTGACGTAGGAAGGAAGGCGAGGCAAGGCGTCGAAGCGGTATGTAACTCGGTTGAACCTCAAAAGGGGCCTTTTTACTCACTCTAGTCATGCAGCTCATCCCCCACGTGGATGTTGTGTTCCTGAACAAATATTACGCGCAGACACATTCTCCAGACTATGCGGGTTCGCCGCGTACATTTCTATTATCGCTGGCCTCGATGGTCTCACCTCATGCCCTCCTCGTTGGACATTGGGGAAAAGATGGGGCAGCGGTTCTGTCTATGCCTACCCGTGAATATTTCCAGAGTTCATGCTGGGTAGAAGAGCGTCCTTCTTTTATTTCAACTGCCCCTCCCAGTCCCGACAGACGAGGCACAGTTGACGTACGTAGTGTGCGAACAGGGAGCGATTTCTGGGCTGATGGGCGAAGCCGGGATTCCAATAATTCATATTCCTATATGCAACATCCTGCCGGGATTACGCAGGGCCATAAGACTGATCTCAATCGAATGTACCCGGACTCGTCTCGCCACGCGCAAATGGATTCAAGGGGGGAATCTATGGTGGTTACGGAGGGTGAGGAGGAGGAGGACCGCGCCTCTCAAGATACCGAACGAGGTCGTGGTAACAACAACGACGGGGTAGATGAGACAGGATCGTACGATGCGTTTATTGCCGGGATGATCTATGCCCTGAGCAGGAGGATATGTCCAGGGGCCCCCTATACGCCTAGTTCTGGGGGTAGAGAGGATACAGATAGCAGGCGAACGAGGACAGACGATGTCAGAGCTCGGTGGAGATTGGACGAATGTTTGCGGTTTGCGACGGAGCTGGCAGGACGAAAGGCGAGGAGGAAAACATGGGAAGGGCTTGCCTCGGAGATGCTGAGAGCAGGCTGGTTTGATGTAAACTAATTATAACTGGGTGTACTAATAATAGTATTCTGCTTACGCTATAATCTGACCTGCCCGAAAGCGAGCCTTGTACTTAAGGGCTGGATCGACAGGAGATAAGCTTGGTGTTTACACCCCTTACACTTGATGAAATAATCATCTTGTGTTTGAGATTTCGATATCGAAACTGTGTAGACTCACTGGTATGCTTTTCACTTGTTTTCCTGGCCAACGACCTGATTGTATGTCTAGTATTCTGATGCCGAATATCATTCTTTGCACGCTCGCCATCATACGAGTCGTACAAAGTGAGTGCCTCGCTGGTACTGCATTCGCTCCGGCGTATGTAAATCCAACGAAGTCGGGGGGAGTTGCTTTGGGAGTTGTTGTTGCCGCTGCTCCTAGTTCATCTGCCCTTATCTCCGGCTTGGATATCCGAGACGGAGTTTGTGAAAAATTAATTACCCCAGGCCATTTGCTGTCAGCCTTGTCATGAGTGTTGTCTATCCAATACATTGGCTATCATATGTGAAACTAGTGCAATCAGTCCCTCTTGTAGTCCCATTCCTTGGTCCCAATAGTGGCTCCAAGTTTTTTCCACTTTGCCATCCAGCGTTCTTTTCTTTCACTTGTCATCTTGATAAGGGCAGGGAAAAATTGTTCATGCTCATACTCAAAATCAATGTTGCCACCCCACCCATCCTTGACCAGCTGCTCCCTCGCTACAAGACCGTCCTCAGCAACTTGGCAATTCAACTTGGCCTTTTCTCGTGTCACAGGATCCACGAAAGGCGTGATGATTTTCAGGAAGATATTTATATAGAATGGGATGTGAATCAGGACGAATCTACCCATACGCTCTGGGTAATGGTCCTGAAAGGTGTTGAGGAAAGCGCGTGACGTGCTCATGGATGGATTCTTTGTATTATTAAAGTCGACCAAGATGGCAATGTTTCTAATTCATGCACCCGTCATCAACCAGGCGAAGCGCGGGAGAGAATAGAACGTACTCGGTACCGGGAGGCATCAAGTCGATACACCGTTCAAGGACCCAGACGGTGTACTGCATTTGTCGAGGGCCCTCTTCGGTGTTTTGGCGACTAGGAACCATGTAGAATATAGGACGGCCGTCAATATCGAATCCGAACGCAACGAGTTTTCCTGTTTCGCCCTTGTAAGAGTAGTTAGACCGAATCGTATGAATGCTGAAGTGCTCATCCGAAAAAAAAGAATTTGACATACCTCGATCGAGATGAGGTCGTTTGTCAAGAAATCATAAAGACCGTATTCTCTCCTCCATTTGAGTGTACTCTCGAGCCTCTGAATGGCAACCTGGGTTTTCCATTTGGAGGCTCGGAGGTACCTGTGCAATGAATCGAGAGTTGTTGACGGTGTGAGCTGGGAAATGGTATGCCTTACCGAAGGATACACTCATACGAAAGCCAGAATTTTTCTTCCTCGATTAACTCTGACGTCCACTTCCTCCTCTCACCTTCGATGCAATTTTCCTCGTCTTTTATCGTCTCCTTTTCATCGGCGACCCCAGAGTCATGGGCCTCGAAACCAGGCAGCTTGTAGTCTGGCGCAGTAAAATGTTCGAGAACAGTGTTATACTTGTCCCTTTCTGGCTCGGCTAGCTCAGCTCGTGGATTCTCGGCGTGGAGGTGGTCGGGTGGAGCTAGTGGCTGGTAGACTTTTGTGGTATCCAGAGTACTCATTAGGGTCGGGATGAGATGATGTTGAGCCAGGGTAGTCAAGGCTTCCACTCGGACATTTTACACGTGTCTTTATAGTGACGAGGCTTTCACCATGCCTTCGGCATGGTTCAAAACCTCTACTGATTCTGAAAGGTATTTATGTCTGAGTCCTACCCTCATCCTGTTGTGTCTCAGGCAGTAAGCAAAGTGAGCTGCCTGCTCCCCTTCTGCGGACCCATTCCTGTGTCTGTCTGTTGTGATTCAGGGATGATTAGAGATACGCATCACTCCCATCACTTTGATGGTTGCATTCTTTGAGCCTTGAGAAATTCGCTTCAAACAGGGGAACCCACATCCTGAACAGCGTGTTCTTGGTTTCAAAGTCCTGGAAAGCTGGGCATTTATGGCTGATTGATTGCCCATCCATTACACTGTACTTCTGTTGGCGCTTTGGATACCTTTCACTGGATCCCATCAAACACTTATTCCCTTTGGGATCTTTTCTATCTGTGGTCTATGAACTACTCTTCCCAGTCTCGTACGATCCCCAGAAGCAAGCTAGGGAGCCCAGATCCACCTCAGCTCTTATTGTTAATCTGTCGTCTTTCATGACCACCTCTGAATCGCAGGAAAGTGCTGGAAGAAGTGCCGAATTCCCTTTATTGTCTTCAAATGCCTTTTTCGGAGAAACCCAAGGGTCAGTCTCACTGGATAGCCGTGGTGCTATGATCCTCTGCAACGTCGAAAAATACATGCTCATTGATCGCATCGCACCTAATCACATCTATCAGTCTCAGCCCGAAGAGGCGATGTGATTTTGATTTTTTTTTTACCTCGCCCTTGTATTATTTTACTTGTCATTCAGGATAGAGCCTCTCGGGTACCTTGTACGTATTTTCCGACGATGACTCGTGGAAGAGCGGTTTGATAGGCCTCTCCGGAGAGCTCTTCTGTCTCAGTTCCATTTCAAGGGTTGCACTTACAGTCTTGTTTCCCTTGTCTATGAGGCATTCAAGAAGGCCCATGATAGTTGTACTGAAAGTATCCTCAAAAATAAAAAGAACACGGTATCTCAATTCGAAGAATTCCGGGTAAATACATTCTTGTATATATTCTCTTTTATTGATAAAAAATTCATCAGCTAGGTAGAGTCTATTCCAGTTTGGAAACTACGAAATCAGCAGCAGCGCCTACATCCTGGAGAAAATTGTTAGTCACTGTCCTTATACGTCTTTGGTAGAGGGCTTACTTCGCCGTAGGTAAGGTGAGTTGGGGAAATTACAATACCTCCATTGCAAATCGTGTCAAAATGGTGACAGAATGTGATTGCGCGGTCGTTTAAGACACCAGGGAGGTCACTACCGTAATATGGGTCACCAAACGTAACTACAGCAGCGACCCTGTTCTGAACACTCGAGGAGATCTGGTCTGCAGCGAGATGCACAAGTTGAGCTCCTTGGCTATACATTAATGTATGTTATTCCGTTGACCATGTCAGGAACAGAAAACCCTTACCTATATCCAGTCATCACAATCTGTGTGTTGGGGCACGAGTTGGCGGCCGAAGTCACGTCCGCAGCCATCCTGCGTGCACCTTCAGGATCACCTCCTTCCAGATAACCAATGATGGAAGCAGGGTATTCAACACCCATGAAAGTCGATGTCCTTGGACTTAACGTACGCTGCAGTGCGGCGTCGAAGTATGGGCCAACGAATATACCGATTGATGAGGGTTCACCCGTGCCTCGACCGAAGATAGTCATTACATCAGGACAGGCCTGGCGCGGCTTTATGGAGGCTGCATATGTGAGTGCGGAGAGGACGACGGCCAAGAGACTGGCTTTGAACAACATATTCGAGTTGACCAACTTGGTGAAGTTCTGTGTCTAAGCACTATAATTTATCAAGTTCAAGCAGCCATCATCCCACATTCGGCCTCCTATACATATAGAACAAAGGTTTAAACCATTTCGGCATGGGTTTCATTTTCTACTAATTATGGAACTTATTCAATATACTTTTTTTCCTATTGTGTTATAGTCAGTTCACTCTGCTCGCTTCCCTCTCCTTTCTGTGGGCCTGTTGTGTTGTGTTGCTTTTCTCACTTTCTGCTACTCAAGTACATTCTTGTCTTAACAATAGAGTATAACACTTTATAGATGAGATTTAAGTCCACAAAGTAGAGTATACCCTGGGGGTATTGGTAGGGGTAGGGTAGGGATAAGGATGGTCACTCATCTACTCTAGGGTCACCCTGGTGAGCCACAGCTAAGCGTTGGATAGAAGCACAGAAATTCTTGAAATATTTTCACACCTCTTAAGGCAAGATCTAAGGCAAGATCATCTGACTAATGTTTCTCATTCGAACTAGAATTTTACATTGAATGTGATTTTGTTCCTCAACAGTATTTTTGACTGAGCTGTGTGCTCACCTACAAACTTGAGGACCAGCTTGGTTTTCAATCTGGGTATCCCAGTTTCAAATAATTAAGAATCTGCTACTCCAAAAGATATGTGACATGATGCTTCGATCTTCCGGATCTGTGTAGGTTCCCTTCCAATAGCTTCATCTCATCTTGACGTTTATCCACTTTGTCTTCTCGTTACACCACGATACAAATCAATATGTCATACCCTTCGATTGAACCCTTCGAAACTGGCACCTTGAAAGTTTCCAGCATCCACTCTCTCTAGTAGGCCATCGAATTTCTTTCTTTGGAAGGGAGACTCGACAAGGTGATTCTTTTTTTTATTCAAAGTTACGAAATCTCGGGTAACAAGGACGGAAATCCTGGTTTGTTGCTCCCAAGTACATGCAGCATGCGTTCGGGCTGACATCTCTGGACCTACAGTCGTCTTCGTTCATGGTTTGTGCATCGATGACATGTGGTCCATACATGCTCTAACTTTGCAGGACAGGTGGACCGGGAGGAGGTGTTGATGTCGCCGATCGTACCTTCTTCAACCCACAAAAGTACAAGGTCTTGGCTATTTACGTGTTTTTGAAATCAGAAAAAAAAAACTCAATGCATCGACTTAGATCGTCCTATTCGATCAGCGAGGCGCAGGAAAGTCGACACCGTACGTTCCGGGGGGTTTATCTATCTGAATGTTTGCCTGAACTGAAGGCCAATCTAGGAGCGCATGCTTGGATGAAAACACGACGTGGGATCTTGTGACGGATATGGAAAAATTGAGAGAAAAACTTGGGATCGAGAAATGGCACGTCTTTGGCGGATCTTGGGTACGATTTTGATTTTCAGGAGAAAAAAACTCAGTGGTAAATGCTCTGCTCATCTCAAGGGCTCGACGCTTTCTCTGGCATATGCTCAAGTAACTCGACCCCATTTTTGATTTCTGATAATCGTTACTGAAGAAAAATTTTCCCATAGACACACCCCGATAGAGTCAAATCACTCACGCTTCGGTCTGTTGACGCTTTTTCTGACTCACTTTGTATTCCTGACTGCCGGTATCTATCAGTGGAATCTTCACTTTACGAAAGAGGCATGTTTTTCTTTATCTCAAGCTTCTCCGAAGCCTGACTCCGATTCTCCACCCAAGTGAACTTCAATTCTTTTACCAAGATGGTACTTCCCACCTCTTCCCTGAGGCATGGTGAGTTCCCAATCAATGTTGAAATCAGGCTAATTCAGCTATTGAGCCATTGGTTTCTGAAATTAGGGAAGAGTACCTTGAACCCATCCCTGAAAGTGATCGTGGCGACTTGATAAAAGCTTATCATAAACTCCTCCACTCACCGGAGGAAACCGTCCGTTTAAAGGCAGCCAGAGCATGGGCCAAGTGGGAGTGAGCATTTGAATTCCTGTTTGTTAGTTCTTTATAAGTGACAATTGGCTGACGGTTAATGCTAGGATGTCGACATCTAGGTTGTATGTTGATCCGAAACAGATTGCTCATGCTGACGAAGATAAATTTGCTCTGTGAGCAGGACCCCTTTTCCTCCTTGATGAATACTTATTTTCCATGTTAATTAGCGCCTTTGCCTGTATTGAAAACCATTTCTTCATCAATGAGGTTTGAGACTGTTTTTTCTTCCGAATATACTGCGCTACTGATCCGAGGACTGAACTTGTTCAGGGATTCATGCGTGACGGTCAACTGCTAGAGAGTCAATCGATCGACAGAATGTAAGATCAAAGTGCGTCGTGAAATAATTTTAAAGCGCTCATTTATGTATCTAGTCGTCATATCCCGACTTGTATCGTTCAAGGCCGGTATGATGTAATTTGTCCCGTGAGATGCACTCTTTTTTCCATCGTCATCATCATCTTTCTTTTTTTTTTTGAAAAAGAAAGACACTAATTGGTTTTCAAGGCTACGACTGCGTATGCTCTGAAGAAGGTGTGTAATGAAAGAAATTACTTTGTGCGCAATTAAAAATAAAACAGGCTTTCCCTGAAGCTACACTTCACATCGTTCCTGATGCCGGTCACTCCTCGAGAGAGCCAGACACCACAAAGCTTCTTGTTGAAGTAAGCATCACCCAAATGTCTTTTTTCAATCTTCACAAAATATGGCTGACGTTGGTGCTTCAAGGCTACAGACAAATTTGCAGATATTTGAAGTGATGACGCTCTAGTCTATCTTTCTCTTTTTTGTTCATTAGCTTTGTACAAGAGAGAGCCATCAATTTCAGTTGGCGATACGCAGACTTTGCGGAACGCCTATTGTACGGACACGTCAAGCATTAACGGATCACGCCTCTGTCTCTGTCTCCCTTCCTCTTCTTTAACGTTCAGAGTTGTTGGTGTAGGAGATCATGGAGAACAAGTGGTCTCGAAGAAAGTGTAGAAATATAAGTCTCAGGAGTCACCTATCAAGGTAGATGACTGTTTATTACCTTCAGAAATATAAGTCTACAGGGCGTGATCAGTATACATCAGATACAATGTAGTTAGCTATAGCTCTTACCTCAGGAGTCACCTATGAAGGTAGACGACTGAGGGCATAAGAATGTACTAGTTATGTTGATACAGGTGAAAATGGTCTACATTGCTATGGAGTAGAAGGAAATAGAAGAAAAGTGAGACGAGCTAGAGAGCTGATGTGAGACATGGAATGATGGTTGGACTCGATGACATCATAGACTCAGATGTTGTAGCTCTGTTCGACAGAAAGGTTTGTCGTCATCAAGTCAAAAGATCCTGTAGGAGACTCCAAAAACCAATCTCCAGCTATGCATGTCTTCAGCATGTTTTCATACACAGATGGATGAGCTGTTGTATTGAGAATCACATTTGGAGCACTTAGACAAATTACACAATTATACGACCTAAAAAACAAAGAGACCCAGACTATAGCAGCAACAAAAAAAAGTATTCAAGCAAACGGCTGGGGCCAATCCGGAAGGCTCTGCAATGCGGCGTTCGTTGCTTCCCGGACTCGCCTCTTACTCGCCCAATCCCCTGACTGCCTATAATGTTGAAAAACTTCCCGCATCTGGAACGTTGAAGCAGCCACCGAATCTAAAGTACAGTACCTCATCAATCGATAATCCTCGAAGACTAGAACTGAACCACGCACCAAAATTTGATGACGCCATTTCGAGAAGCTAATCAAGAACAATTTTTAGAAATCAGCAATCTTAATCACGCTCCGCAACATCGTTTAGGAAAACCCCTCAATGCTGGTACCCACCTCTTGAATTCTCGAAGTCTCCTGCTGGTATTGCTGCACTTGCAAATACCCGGCGTACCCGAGTGACCCCGCAGCTTCCGTTTGCATCTGTAATGTTGACACTTGTGTATTCAACACACCCATCCTAACCTCCAACTCCCTCTTCCTCGCCTCCCAAGTATTCTTCAATCTCTCAAACAGATCCAAAAACGTATTCCAAGTCAACTTGTCCCAGGACTCGATCAACATTTTGTGTGTACTGATGTAATCTCTCGGATGTTGGTCCCCAGCCGCAGAAAGCGACGTCGATTGAGTAGACACAGGCGTATTAATATTAGAAGATGAAAAGTATTGGGTGCCACTAGACCGTGTTGTGGATGGAAAATTCGTCGTGATTGCTGTCGTTGTCGTTGTTGTCTCGCCCCAACCCGTTTGGATCCCTGCATAGGGATCCAACTGAGAGATGTAGCCTGTATTCTGTAATTGCTGCTGGACAGGATGGTATGATGTCTGTAGCTGTTGCTGCTGGATCGATGGTTGTCCTGTCCCGGTGAGATAGCTATAACTGGTCCCATTAGGTACACCCTGCCCGAAAGAACCCTGCATCTGGAACCCAGTCGGCTGGGGCTGCTGAGCAGGAACCATGGACATCCCAGTAATGTTCGTCATGTTTGTCTGCAAAGGGAGCGGCTGTTGGAGCAGGTGCATCTGATTCTGAAACTGCGACGGCTGCTGTGGAAACTGCTGGCCGTTACCATTTCTCCAGCCTGTTGGTTGATTAGGGCCTACAACATGAGGAGGTTGTGAAATATCAGGAAATCGCTGCGTAGTCGATGCTGTATGGTCGATGAATGGATTATTGGTTAATGATGAACTTGCGACGCCTGCGGATCCATAATCGTTGAACATCACAAATCAGAGGAGATAGAAACAAGCTTGGGGAACAGAGATAAACAAAGGGGTTGGGAAGAACGTGTTGTGTTTGGCTTCCTGCGTACCACAGGAACGGTGCCAGTGCTACCGTCATTCTGTCATACACACGTGATCGTGATCGTGTATCAGACAATGAATAAGTCAGACACAAGTGAGAATATCAAACAATCAAAATGTAAAATATCAATATAAAGAACAAGTGAAACACAGGGTGTATCTGAATGGATACATGTGAGTATGGGTAGATGAGCAATGACCAGCGAGGTGAGATGAGGTCCCGTTTATTTATATCTATCAGATTATCTCACGTATAGGAACTTAGCCTTCCACGTCTCTATCATTAGGGACTTGAAGAGCAGATGCAGAATTTCAATTGAGGGAATATGTAGAGTTGAAGACAGACAGACAGAAGAATTTTTGCAAGATTGATACAGCTACAAATGTAATATTAGAAGATAGATTGATATTATTGTATATCTCCTGATTTTCCATTGTGGGATCAGAATAATATGTACTACTCGATTCAGTCCTAATGGTCAAATATGTTGTAATTTGAGCGAGCCTGCGCGATACACAATGGCATGTCTCAGATTAATTTATTGTTCTATATGCTATTCGATAGCATTCTCTTGCTCACTGAAGGGTAAACGGTCTTGCTGTCGTGCGCTTGTTTGAACGAAAACATTTTATGCGCAGTATCCTGACCTAGTGTACATTTTAAATGAGGTGCAATACAAATACATCGAGTCTGATCCCTCCTATGACTGTTGTCCTCTGTTAATCCATACACCCGTCTATCTCTCCTTGATACTGGAACCTCATATTCTTGTCCATGACTTCTCGTATGAGAGAGCCAAGGCTTTCACCTAGTGATTTGCAAGTACTGTCTAGAGTGGGTGAGTAGTGCTTGGGAAGCTAATTCTGTTTTATACCAGACATCGCTTTCATTGCACACCAAGTGAGATATCTACCTGCACAAATTCCCACCAGTTACGACCTCATGTATATCGGAAACAACAAGAAACCAAGGTCCAGAAGTGACATTAATGACACCGAAGGAATGTCTATCTATGAATAATTTATTACGAATATAGAGGAGTCGATTAATTACTAATTAAGATGCCCGTTCTGCTACTAGAAATCCAACAAGACATGCGTCCAACATCATATCAGCACTGACCCAAGCATGTGTCAACGCTAGGAAAAACATCAAATTCACTATGAGAATCCACCGAAAATCTGAAAGCTGTCCGTACAACACACCAAATAATTTCGTACCATCTCTCCCAGCTACTCTCATCAATTCTTTTTCTCCTCCAGGATGAAATGCAAGGTATGATGTCACGTTGTACACTTTCCCATTGATTGCTGTCCAAGCATCTTGGCGAGTGTTGTGCTGTTTGAGCATTGAAGGTGTCACCCGTGATAACGTTGGTACACCCTTGGAAGGAAAAATGATTGTGCTAAAGTAGAAAGAACGAAGTAAAAACGTACCCTAAGATCTTGTCCTGATATCTTCAGATTAGCCCAGTCCATGGGACTATGACCTGGTGCCAAAGCAACCTTTTCCCGTTTCTTCGATGGGCGTTTTACTGTACTCAGGGGGACAGTGAGTGATCCAGGGCCAGTACGATGTAATGATGATGATGGTATAGACAATGGGGGAGGCATCATCTGTGCATCTGTAAGACGTCTAGGACCTTGGTTCAATGCATCACTAGTAATAGTTCGAACGCGCTGTGCACTGTCAATGCTTGGAAATGCAGGTGGTACATCATTGTGATCACGATCTTCTTCAGTTTCTGTTGTCGAGCCTTCATCGTCTTCATCTAGTGGTGGTGGAGATTTATGAGTAGCGACTGATACGACGTCTGATGAGATTCCCGGTGAAAACCAACTACGCAGGTACGATGTCATGGAAGAAAATTGGTAGAAAGTTGGTTAGCTGACACGGCGAACAAACAGATGTCAACCAAGGTTTGATGTCAACTGATCGGTGTTTTTTTTTTGGATTCAGCATTTCTATTCCGCAACAAGCAAACTAGTACTAAGACGCGGAGGGCTACAAAGAGCCCAATGTCTGGGGCATATCTACGGGAGGGAGGAGTATGGTGTGGGCGAA
>Ga0154005_100651_pt1 | contig 12376 bp, 17 predicted proteins | sample TSFL089MetaG_FD_104698 | JGI IMG/M metagenome (GOLD analysis project Ga0154005, IMG submission 104698) | Attine ant fungus gardens microbial communities from Florida, USA - TSFL089 MetaG | ecosystem: Host-associated > Fungi > Mycelium > Unclassified | place: USA: Florida, Lake Talquin State...
TATGACGTGATACTACCAAAGTTTGTAATCGCCAGGTCTTGCTCGACGGTAGACCCCCAACAAGCATATCATTTAACCCTATTCTGATTCTAATTCGGCAACGCCACGTCTAAACGTCAAGTGACAGATGTTTGCGGCCGCTAAGTTTCGGGCAGCCCACTAACAGTCTTGATCGACATCTGGGCTTCTGACGTTGGCAGAAGAACATATCTTAATGGAGATTTCGAAACCGATGGCAGCTTTCATTCAAGCCCCACAGAATGATGGTGGCACGCTATGGGAAGCTAACTCCTTTGCCAAGTCGGAAGCAAGAAAGAAAGTAACTTCATCTACGCGGCTATCTGAATCTTATATATCATCGACGCCAGTTTCGAGCCATTCAGAGAGCTGAGAGTGTGTGTCCTGGTCGTGATTTTGAATGCTGTATAGGCTTTTCGAAGCGGCTGTTTCAGCGGGGTTCTGGAGACCGCTGTATTCATGATGGGTTAATTCTGAGAAGTTGTTCGCGACCGGATTTTGAGCGAGTGGGAATCAGAACCACTGTATTTGTTCTGATCTCATGACGTACAAACTATGTACTCACCGTCGTCTTCGTTCTTTTGCCAACAGCGGCTGATATGGACTTGCAGTTTTCGACAGAGAAGTCACATATTATTATCACATTGGCGGGGTCAGAAGACCTCATGATTGCGAGCCGTTATGTAAAGGCGTGTACTAGTTTCAGCGATACCTTTAATGGTTAATCCAACCTTTAATTAGCTGGACCGGACTAGGTATAAAAGGAGGCGAGAGCATCTTGTTGAATGGCAGAGTCGACAACTGTTCTTCTTCGTACCAACCAACTCGAATATCGTCTTCCAATATGCAGCTCGCTGTTTACGTTTCTCTTTTCTTGTCTTTGATCACTTCGTCCTTGGCATACCTCGTCAAGTCTCCCAATGACAATGATGATTGGTACTCTCATCGCGGGAACCAGTAAGTCTAAGAATTCCTCCATTATCGAGTGACGACCGATCAATGATTCATTTTATGCCAGCATTACCTGGAACCGCGTGGACACTGACCCCCAGGGTTTTGCCGTTATACTGGTATACCGACTCGTAACACCGACAGTTTTCAAAGGCTAACAACGGCTGTCTTTTTTTTTTTAAAGACGCGTCAACAACCTCCCTACAATGCACTGATTTCCTACTACATTAATGGTGGATCTCCGGATCAGGACCACACTTCGATTATCTTCCCTCCCCCGGAAGGGTTCCCGACTGGAAGCCACTTCCGCACTAACCTAGTGGATCCCAATAACCACAACGCCATCTATGCCCAGTCCAATGAATTTACTATCAAAAATTGACACTTTTTTTTCTTTTTGGCACTCGCGTTTGCATGTAGTGCGCGTCTCTCTGTGGTGTGATTGTTTACGGAAATTCAGTTTTTCTTCTTTTTTTTTTTTGCAAAGATGCATGCATGTACTTGAATTCGAGTCAGTACATAGGCTAGCATTGTGACATTCTTGACGTATCGCTACTTACTATCCCAATGTCTCTTGACAATTGAAATTGCAAAATTGTTGTTGGAGGTTTTTTTTCGAGTAACGTCAAGGAATGTAAGAAGATGAATAACGACCATGTAACGGTTGATTGAGAACAAGAAATCAGATGCTGTGGTTTCTGCAACCCTAATCTATTTGTGGAGGAATGAATTGTGAAGTTAGCCAGGACATAAGCTTTCATAAGTTTTGGTGGTGTAGACTTGTTCAACATTGTATTGGTTTTGAATAGTGATTGATATAGGAAAAAGACATACAAATCCGACCTGCCTGGTTCGAACAGGCGACATTCAGATGCGCTAACCAATTACAGTCTGACGCTCTTCCAACTGAGCTAAGGTCGGTATGTTCCTTATGCAAATATCACACAATATAAACAAAAGATCCATCCTGGGCTGCCAGTAGATATGACAAACAAGTCAGACTTGCATGCATGAGAGCAGGTTACATTTGAATGAATGTATCTACGTATTCTGTAAAAGCTCAGTCGAAGTATAAAAAAGGCACAACACTGCAATATACCTCAGTGTTTCTTCTTTCGTTCGTCGCGGAGGGCATCTTTGAGCTTCTGGAGCTGAACAGTGACGGCAGTGTTGGTGCCCTGCGCCGTGGTAGACCTCGCCTGAAAGTCGTCAATAAAGGCCTCGATAGAATTTTCTGTGCTCTTCTTGGAGAGAGAAGACGATGCGAGGGTCTGGATACGCAGGGGTGGGTGCAGCGGAATGTCCATGACCAAGGTAAAAACGGTCACGTGTGCAAGAACTCGTACGAGAACGATGTAAGGTCAAGGTCAAGTCGTTCTGTTACTGTACATTTTCGTGACAATGGGTCTTGGCCGCTGGCTCGCTCTTCTCATTCTTCATCCTTTCGAATTTCGAATTCTCCTCCAGTTTCATCTCTATCATGAACAAAAACGCGACATCAAGGCCCTGAAAGAGCATCCTACGTCTGGTTGGGACCGCAAATCCATGCGCAGATGCTGGGAGTTCCTGGAAAAGACCAGTAGAAGTTTTTCTGCCGTTATTAAGGAGCTCGACGGCGACCTTGCGCGCACGGTGAGTACCACGCGACTGAATATCTTGTACACATTTCGAAGAAAGTTTGAACTAGACTAGATTGATTTCTTGAATGCCATGACCATTAGTAGAGTCTTCAACTGACAAACACATGTTTGTTCATCTAGATATGCCTCTTTTATCTCATACTCCGTGGTCTAGATACGATTGAGGACGATATGACGATTCCTGACGACGTGAAGCAACCTATGCTACGAAAATTTCATGAATTTACGGTAACACCGGGCTGGACGTTTAACGGCAGCGGACCCAATGAGAAGGATCGACAGCTGTTGATTGAGTACGACGTCGTTGTTGACGAAGTCAACCTCCTCAATCCTGCGTGAGCCAAAAAAATGATTTTATTGCAAAAAATAGATCTGACATTCACCTCTCACAGTTATAAAACCATCATCCTCGATATTGCACAAAAAGTGGAAACCGGTATGGCAGATTATGCCCACCAGGCTGCTACTGCTAAGGGTATCGTTTATCTCGAAACTATTACCGACTATGAGCTCTATTGCCATTACGTTGCTGGCCTTGTTGGTGAGGGCTTGTCCCGTATTTTCTCCGCATCAGGAAAGGAAGCCAGTTGGCTCGGAGATCAACTTGAAATATCAAATTCAATGGGCTTTCTTCTACAGAAAACCAACATTATCCGTGATTATAGAGAAGACACAGACGATAACCGATATTTCTGGCCCAGAGAAATATGGGGCAAGTTTGGCTTCAAGGATATGAAAGATATGCACGATCCCGAAGCGGCGGAGAGGGCACAATGGGTTCAGAGTGGAATGATTGCTGATGCGTTAAGGCACGCGACGGATGGCCTTGAATACCTCCGTTGCCTGAAAAATCAAAGTGTCTTCAACTTTTGCGCTATACCAGCCTCTATGGCTATCGCGACACTTGAACTCTGTTTCATGAATCCCAAAATGTTCCAAGGAAATATAAAGATACGCAAGGCTGTTGCTGCGCAGGTATTATGCCCTTACTAGACATCGATCATCGGAAAACTGCTTACATGGACCTCTTAGTTGATCATGCAATCGACGAATCCGCGTGACGTTGGTCTGATCTTTCGCGAATATGCACGCAAAATCCATTTGAAGGCTGCCGTTGCTGATCCCTACTTTGAGAAGATTTGTATTTCCTGTGCAAAGGTGCATACAGATTTTCCATACTACCAATACAGTCTCTGATAATACACTCTCCAGATCGAGCAATGGTTCGAAGAACACTACCCGTCGTTCATTCAACTCCCCAGCGGCATGAGCAGCGAACCTTCGCTTGATTCATCTGACCCACGTTCTATTATTGCCAAATCTGACAGTGAATTTGACAATGAGATCGCCTACCGTAAACGGATGATCGAACTCTGCAAAGGTGACCGTAATCTTGCGATGGCACGTATCAATGCTGCGAACGACAAACACTCTGCTAGTCATGGTGCAGGACAAGAGTTTTCGATGGCCAAGATGATGATTTATGTGTCTGCTACATTTGCATTGCTGATCGCTCTTGGTTTGGGCGCTGCGTATGGCGTTACGATATTTTACAAATAGATGATAATTTATTTGTGAGTCTGGCTTGATTATGATTCACTAGGAAGATGTTCGCATTTTCTCTCCTTCCCTCCATGTTGATTGATACCCAGGGTCCTTTATGTTGGAGTTTTTACAAAAAATCAGGTTTTAACTCATGTTTCGAAACCTACATGGTGATATCGAGGTTTCAGTATGATTGAACAAATTATATTATTTGTAGACCTATTCATAGACATGATGCTGGAATGCGTGGATAATAATATCAATTTTGACAGTGATGCTGAGATTTAATAACGTCCGCGGCCCGCTCGGCGACTACATAAACAGGTGCCTGAGTGATGCCACTCGGGATGAACGGCTACAACCATGCGATCAATGTTGATCCAGTCGCAGAGAAGGGAACTTACAAAGATAGAAGCGTCAACAATACGCAACCCACAAACTCCCTTGACTCTGAAATCAGGGTTCACGACACCAAACCCAGCATTCTCGGCTGTCATTGCGGCAGTCCCAATGGGATGATATATTGATCCAGTGGCTTGACGGAAATAGGCGTCAATTTCATCGTCGGTTGGTTCTCCACCGAGTTGAAGAGGTTTCACAATGTAGTCCGACCATGCAGGCCCGGAAAGAAAACGACGAGAAGTCTTAAATGCTTCTCGCATGGTGTATCTGTCAAACTCGGTACTGAAATAATTGGGGTTGATGATGGGATGAGCGAATGGGTCAGATGAGCTCAAGGTAAGATTACCGCCTTCGAAGGATGAAGATCAGTAATAGCAAATTAAGATACAAAAATGGTGTCTTACGAGACATTGGCGTAATAACGACAGTGCTCATGGAGAAGTAATTTCCAGCGGGTGCTGGTTCAGGACCAATATAACTGTTCTACGCCATATCTGTGAAACAAAGATGGAATATATGAATTAAACCACTTACATGGAAGATTATCTCAAAATGTGCAGCACCCGGGCCAGAAGCAGGGTCGGAAGTCTGTTCAAAGATTGACGAATTGGCGGGAAGCCTCAAGAATCCAAGTGTATTGGCCACACTGCCTGTCATGATTCCCTTGTGAGTCTGCTTCCAATCCTGTACTTGTTCCTCGAAAAATGTCTCGTTATTCAATGAGTCATACGTATCAGTCGAATTTGCAACGTATTGTACGATGCCAATGGGATGATCAGTGAGATTGCGACCAACAGAAGGAAGGTCGACGAGAGTTCTGATCCCGAAATGCTTGAGTTCCGCGCTATCGCCGATACCCGAATTCATAAGAATTTGAGGAGTGCCAATGGATCCCGCAGAGAGGACGATATCAAAGTGGGCCGTGACCTTGTATAGAGTCTGTGAGGCTCCAGTGCTTCCATATACTGCGAATTCGACGGTATTAAATTGTAGAGTATTCGAATTGGACGTCTGTGGTAAGACCCTGGAAACTTGGGCATGTAGCAGTACGTCAAGATTTGGACGATTCATATATTGGGGACTCAGATAAGACGTAGCAGAGCTGCTACGTGTGCCATTGCCGATCGTGAAGTCTATCCATCCTTTATCAAATATAAGAAACTCCTTGGCGAGGAAGTAGATTCAAAGGACGTACCAATACCGAGGGGACTACCACTGTTTAGATCGAGATTGAAAGGAAATTCCTCAGGCAAGTCTTGGGTGGTTTGGATCACACGATCGTCGACAGCGGGAGCTGCAAAATTTGCGAGGCTCACAGAAGTCATGCCACCGGAGTAGTGATGACCGGGATCATATTGACCAGTTGTGTTATGCCCATCAGCAGGAGGAACAAAATTTTCGTTCTGAGGGGACAGGGATCAACCCTCACTGAGACTACTACACAGAAACACTTACTCGCTTCCAGTATGGTTCCAAGCTCTCCCATGTCCAGCCGTCGTCACCAGTGAAAGCAGCAAGCCTATTCCAGTCGTCGGCAGGACCTCGAGCATACAACATATAATCTATCGAGTACCTCAGCCTCATTTCAGTTGAGCTGCTAGAAAAACACCTACTGACGGAGCTGCTTCCACCAAGGAGAAATCCGCGAGCAATAGGGATCTCTCGATTATCAAAACCAGGTTGCGGAACGGTGGTATAATTCCAGTCATATTTCGTATCAGGAGTGACACGTGTACAGAGGGCTGGGATATGAGGCTCAATGCCAGTGTTTCTGGGGAAAAATTCTGGATTAGGGACGAGTGGATCTCGTCTATACCAACATACGCATTTCCAGCCTCTAAAACGAGAACAGAGACATTGGGGTTCTCCGTGAGGCGGTTTGCAATGACGGCGCCAGCAGTCCCGCCTAGAAGACATGCCAGAATGAACAGAGTTTCAATATATGGAGCCCAACACGTACCTCCAACAATTATAAAGTCGTAGTCCGCCTTCGAAAGATCTTGGGGCTTTTCAAAGAGTGCTCCAAATGTACTTGATGTTGCAATGAAGGCTACAAAAAGTAGCTTAATGTGAGAGAAGCGACCCATGATCAACAGCTGCCAAGGCTATGATCAAAGCTGGAACTCACAATATGGTGAAAACAGATGTGATTTAAGTAGGATTTGTGATGTGGATATGGTGCATGCGCCCATTGACATCCATGGCAATCAGGCACACTTACTAAACCCCGGGGTACATATCAACTCCGATTGGCAAGGTCTTGGATCGTGAAGAAATTTGGTATGCTCGGACTTGCTGGTCAGGATAGAGGTTTTCAAGATGATGCAAAAATCATCACCAATCAATCACAGGCATTGAGAGTATGGACGAATAGCCACAAATGTCAAAGCAGACCAACAAAACAGGGTCGAAGGAGGCTGTGGCTATTTCAGTTTGCTGTCAAGGCTGTCAAGACACATTCAGGATTTACAAATGGTATACAGTTGACACGAGTAAGGTGGCAGCGGCAGCGACATGTGGGATGTACCTGTGACCAGAGTCCGCGTTGACAGCAGATACGGATATAATCGAGCATTAAACTTTACAGAGTCCATAGCTTCACGTTGTCAGAATGACCTCCAAATAAATTGAAGAGTGATTGTACAGGTGGAAGTCACTAGTGCCTACTTTAGCTACGTCGAACCGGAGTGTCACTATCATGTGAAATGTTACAATTTTTTACAATGTTACATGCAGGTGCATCTGCTTTTGACGATCACCAGGCAACCAGACTGCCCTGACGGTCTCGGCACATTGTTGCAACTTTCACTTTGTCGGCTAATTTGTCCCTGAGCACTGCGCCTACAGGTAATGGACACGTTTTCAGGAGAATGGAGCAAATTTGCTGATTCATATCAAAGGGTGGCAGGAAGCTCACGTGTCGGCGAGATGGCTGAGTTGTTGGAGCACCTTCTACAGTGCACTCGATGATCCCGTTGTCTGGGACAGACATTGTCAAGGGACTCCTGTACATTGCGTCCGCGTTCGTTTAGTATTCCATCTCGCAAGTTAATTCACTGGCCCCTTCAACGAGTTTTTTAAAATACCCAAGGACCAGCACCGGGGAGTTGGACACGGGGCAACATCATTAAGAAGGGGAGGCGAAAGGGTTGCACAGGCACAAGACGGGAACACGGGCAGAGACTCACTATCTGGTCCTATAGGACGGCAGGGCACGCGATCTTTTATGAAGCTCAGCTACTTCTATGATCATAGCATGTGCAGCCACATCATTATCTTTGGTGTGTTTGAGAGAGTGCGATTGCTGAAGTAGGTCGCCGGGACTTCTTTCACTTCGGCAGGCTTCAGCCTCTGCCAACTGCTGTTGACTCACGAGGCCTAAGGCGTGAGGCTTTGAAGTTTACCACTCCTCCTACAACGCACAGGAACTCCATCGCATGGATTATATCGACGCAGATTGTAGGGGGAAACACAAGAGGGACTCCAAGGATTCGATAAGTTGAGATGTGACGCGCTTCCGCCTCTATCCTCGAACAGTCGTTATAGATCTGTAATGCCCCCTTTGAGGATGCCGGGGCTGTTCGACGCAATCAACAGCATCAGCTGTTTGACATCCTTGAACTCTGGCACTCATGCGCATCCACGATCCGTCGAATGAGGGTGGTGAGGGTGGAAGGATCAGGAGACCCTGACCTGACAACTGCAGAGAGCAAGCCGTACCCCGTGTGGACGAATTTCCCCGGCGGATAGAACCACTTCACGCTTGCAGTCCTCCCTGATGATAGTACAGCAGTGTTAGCCATTGAAGGGCGCCGTGATCCTCGCACCCGTTCAATACTTGAGATCGATGGCACGGTGCCATCGTAACTGCTCAGCGTGTCGTTTGACTGGATGGACGGTGCCCCCTGTGGGAGGGGGGTGCCCTCGTCTAATCCCGATACAGAGTGGGGAATGGACAGAGTCGCAACCTTCTCACTCAATACCGTGACTTGCCTTCGCAGCACCTTCACATCTGTGGCCTTGAGCTGAGTCGACATCTTCTCCTACATCTCCACTAATTGTCGGGAGAGGGTGATGAGTGTGGAGAGTAGTGCTGCAGTTGAGAGTCCGCCTGTCCCGGGGAGGTTGTGGATTGACTGTTCGCCGCTGAACACAGAAGGATGCTTGGGTTGGACGTTCGATCCACTAAAGTTGCCCTGTCAGAAAAATGTATTATGGGTCCATGCCTCGAATCATGCCTAGAGTTATGGATCTAGGTTTATCCCGGTTGCTGAAACCGTTATTCTTAGGGCTCAATCTAGGATCAATTCCCCGTTGAGGGCTGGCCAATTACCATCGCTACTTTTTTGTCGCAACCCTATTCCTTGGTATGGGTTAGGCTGGTGTATTCCAGGAGGCAATTCACTCTTTGTCGCGCCCCACGGCGGCCTTGCGCACTAAACCCGATCTCAGAGATGCTGCGTTCTTTGACCGCTAGGTCAAGTACGGGTTTGTGGACAAGCAGTAGGTGTTCCGGATAATCACCGCTTGCTACAATGGACATCTTCCAACAGCAAACTCCCAAGATGCAGCTGGCTAGGGGATCGTAGACGCCAACTTGTTGACATCGATCAACATCTTTTGTATCATTTGTTCAATATCACCTAAACGGAAGTTGTTTGATAACAAAGCAGAGTTAAATGTCACGATTGAGGCTTGTCTTAAGATCATGGACTTGCGAGATGGAGTGGTATCCTATCGTGATGTGATGGTCTTCTGGTCCAAAGACACATACAGAGGAAGAGCTACATCAAGGCAAAGTGATTCGTGAGAAATTTAGTTAGCGATGGGAAGCTTCTTTGCTTCTAGGATAGTCCACGCTGATGGTGTTTGGGAGATGGGCAGAGGGGACAATCATGATTCCATCCGTGTCTGTGGCTTTTTTCCTGATGATGGGTGTTGATATCATGTGCGAACACTGTATTTCCTGACGGGAAACGAAGTAGGAGGTGGGATTAGTAAATTATGGGTAGTGATTTGGATGGTCTACTATGATGTTCGATGTGTGGGTACGCAACAAATTAGTGTTCTCCTGCCGTCTTCCTACGAGCATCCAATTTGATCACATGGCGTGTACACTGATCTATGATGCGCTCCTAACAGAATATGAAGTCTCATCGCACATGCGGTTCTAAATGTATGTTCAACAGCCCCCTGGTGAGCCCTGATTATAGGTATTAGAAATAGAAGTAGCAACGATATTTTACCGGCAGCAATGATGACCTATCAAAGAAGTCAACGTACTGTCAGATACTGAAACAAGAGAAATCTACCTCAATTAAGGTATAAATCAGTGTATATTCAAAGAGAATACCTTCCACACCAAGAATCAATGCAGTTTCTTCTTCCAGATGTCTTGTTTTTACAAATCAAAATCTGGACAGTCCCCACTCAGCAATAGAAGTATGAATTGTTTCGGGAGTTAGTTCAATCCGGAATCAGCAGTACTTGAATACCATATGCCGACGCGTTGAAGGCATTTCAATCAAGATATACACAGACTCAGGACCGGTATCTTATCTTTTCATGGAGTCATCGTGTTCTGATTGATGGAAATAGCCACAGCGCAGCCTTGCTCCTGATGATCTATTGCTTCAAATATTCAGAATTAGGGTCAAGTAGATGACCTACATATAACTGGGAGGTGGAGACTGCATAGAGCTGATACAGCTGGACATGTCCGATATCATCACTTCATTCATACGCCTGCAAGCCACACGATACCTGCAAGGTAACCTTGGACCTCTGGACTCTCTGTGAAAGGAGTTCATAGAATCACCCTAGTTGTTTCTTTGACCCTGTTGGTTTGGGAACTCCTCGTTACGTTCGACCAGGAGGTTCTTAACGGTTATATGCTTGCAGTCTGCCGCTGACGTCTTACCCAGCTGAAATATTTTTGGGTATCTTCTCAATATTCACAAAGAAGTGTGATCTAATGGCGGGGCAGGGGGCGAACTGGTCATTACAGAAATTCCTCTTCTTTGCGGTGAAAACTCTCGTCAACTACTATCATCATTAAACACTGAAAAGAAGCACCCACAGAATCGGTACTTGACCCTCGTGTCTTTGGCAATCAGCACAGCCAGTGAGCATGCAACTGCGTATCGATCGTTATTATACTCATTGTCCTTAGCTCTGGTTAGTAACACGGTAACAGATAGAGTGGGGAATGTTTTACTTTTTCCCTTCTGACTAATCTAATGAGCATGTTAGTTGTAAGTCACACAATATCTTAACGATGGGTTGGCTCATCACAATGTTCTCTAGCTGTGAGTTGTCTGAGAGGCTTTTTAGCGTAGACTCTGAACACAAACTAGGCATCGATTTTATCCGGTACATAACCACCTACTTTGGTAAGAAGCAAGTCAATATTGATCGTTCCTCTGATTGTTCAGCATGTCAGGCCTCATGAATATATTCGTGGTGCAAGGAATATTATCCAACAGGGTTTATGTGATTTATAGGCGACCTCAAGTGCTCAAATATTGTTTGATTGTACTGTTTAGTTGTTGTTCGGTTACATCTATTATCCTCATTACCTTCGCAATGCGCGATGTGCCAGGTGAGTATTGAGCAGATAAAGTTGACATTGATCTTACTCATTGTAGTATCGGCGCATCCTGTGAATGGACTAGTTGCTTGTGCCATGTACTTGAATCCACCCTATCTGTGGGCAATCTGGTAGGTATCTGTTTGTATCGAGTCTCCATCTTCACATCTCATACCATGTTAGGGTCCCCCTTCTAGTATATGAGGGAGTCATTTTCCTCCTTGCTTCACGGAGAGCAATAAAGCACCTTCTTGAAAGTCCCTTCAAACGATCACGTTCCCAATCGATCATGAATATTATACTTCGGGATTCTCTTATCTATTTCTTCTTGTATGTCATCAGCAAAAAGGGCAAGCAATTCCTGAATACTAATTCTTTCTAGTGTATTTGTGGCATATGTATCGAGTGCTTTAGTGTGGCGCTATGGATCAGTATGTCCTGTTCGTTGTTTATTGTGCTTGACTTAAGATAATCCCAGGCCGAACTTCTTGGTACTAGCTATAGCCCGACAATAGTGTTGGTGTCGATCCTGGCATCTCGAATGATATTCAACCTGAAAGATCAAGGTGTAATGGAAAACATTCGAAGGGATGACATGAATAACGTTGTGAAAGAAAGGGGACAAGTATTGCGTAGTGGGTTTATACACTGCTGACTCATATGATTGAGAGTAGGGTTGTAGTGTCGAAGGCAATGGTAGAATTCACTAGGTCCACGGGTCCGTGTGATTATGTCAGACAGGCTAAACTCGAAATATTTAACTATAGTATAAGAAAATCAGAATATGAGCTGAGTGCCTGCAAACATTTTCTCAGTCGTGGCTATATTGTCTCCCTCCCAAGCATTATTTTGATTCTCAACGAAATTTATTCAGATCAATTAACATATGGGAATAATTTTACTATTTCGAGTCCTGTCTGACATAATCACACGGACCCGACGGACCCGTGGATCCCTGCGGTTGAACATGCAACAAGTTCACTATGCCTATGGCAGAGCTTTCAACCTCTAATAACTCTGAATGGAGTTGACTATACTCTTATTGTATCATAGCTAGTGCCCTACATCCTTTCTTCAACTTTGTGTGTGACCCATTGCCTACTGCATAGTGTCTCAGTCAGCTTACTTCTTTCTTTTACATTATTCTCTAGTTTTTATTGAGTTTTGTTGAATTTTAAAACTGTGTGTGAGCCACCTGAGCTGCCTGTCACCCAAGTACATTATTTTCTGA
>Ga0154005_100652_pt1 | contig 12374 bp, 13 predicted proteins | sample TSFL089MetaG_FD_104698 | JGI IMG/M metagenome (GOLD analysis project Ga0154005, IMG submission 104698) | Attine ant fungus gardens microbial communities from Florida, USA - TSFL089 MetaG | ecosystem: Host-associated > Fungi > Mycelium > Unclassified | place: USA: Florida, Lake Talquin State...
AGTCCTTTTGTGTTTAGAATAGCGATAACTTAACCATATAAGGGGCTGTCCTTGTTTGTGCTCAAGGATTAATGTGTATCTATGGGTGATAGATCAGTGTCATGCCAAACCTTGAGGTCCTTGTATCTCCACAGGATCTTATTGCCCTAAGGTCTATTTATAGTTGTCAGAAGCATATTGAAGAGAGCTTCCATGTGCACATGGAAGCGAATGTCTGTGTTCGGCGGTTCCTGAGATATCTGCCGATCAGTGTCCGGCACTGATTAACTGATATCTCAGTGAGTACTGATTGCTTTGACACATTTTGGACATTGTTTGAAAGGTCTTCTAAAGGGCTTTCCGACGTATCTTAGACCGTGGGAATCGTGCAAGTATTATTGGCCAAATGAAGTTTGTGACACACCATAATCACTAGAAGTCCAGTCATGTATTTGAGAACGCTATCCAAGTAGTAGAGTAGTGGCCATGATCACCACTATCAGTACCTCATAATGCTTTCTGGATGGTCTCATATCATATCTATAAGATGAACTTCCCCCTAGAAGTGCTCTTGAGAGCAAACTCGACCTTAGAAGCATTTCTCTTGATAATAACATAATAACATCACCTAATAACTGACTTTTGGTTTATAATAGAAACACCATCAGAGGCCATGCATCAGTCCTGATTAGCAGTCCAAATATAGAAGAACAAGACGAGAATACACCAAAAGTCATTGGAAAGTGATAGAAAGAAGAAGGACCTGAGAGATGTAAACAGGAAACAGAAGAAAGAGTAGAGGAAGATTTAGAAGAGGAATTAGAAGAGTTAGAAGTAGAGAAGAGTAGTATCGACAACAAAGACATGCTCAAGAGCAGTCAGACCAATGTCTAAAGTACCTCTCAGGTACCCTAGAACACTTAGAACAGGCTCAAGGTCAGCTGACGAGATAAAGAAAGTTAGTAGGAAATGAACAGGGAATACGGAGAGCAGCTGTTGCATGATTGGATGCAGACTCAACTCATTCTACTTGCCTTTTTGAGTAATCAGAAGGATTTCTTTCTTATCTTGTTTGTTGTATTCTGGGCTTTGTAATACTAATATAATACTCTAGTAGCACGGAGAGGCATAAGAAGAAGAATCCCCATCTTTGTCCTTTGTTGTTCTAGAACTAAAACTTGACTTGAGTGACTAAGAGCTCTTTTTCTCTCTTTCTTTTTATAAAACTTTATAAAACTTCTCTCAATGGATACCCACTCTAAAGGAGGACTTGAGTATTTGCTTGGACTAGGAGCTGAACTGCTTGCTATGTGTTTTCAGAGTAAGTTGCCAACTGTATGGTCAGTTGAGAGTGAGCTTACATGAGGGCAATGTGAGATCTAGGTAGGACTGCTGTATTGACAACGAGCCAGCCTACTAGACTAGTACCTTGGATGGTAGTACTATAGTGTGAGAAGAACACACACCTTTGAGATCTGACCGATAAGAGTATTCTCAAGTGAAAACTAAAAACATTTCTTTTATTCTAGTGTTTAATAATAAGTGTTTACTATCTCATGAGCTTTTCCCTTTTATATTTGATTACCTCCCCAGTACTTACTCGATTGCACACAATTGTAGAACAACTTGGAGATTTTAATTCTCTGACTCGGTAGTACCCACTTTTGTAAGGACAGTAAAGCACATTTATTTTCTTATTCGAAATCCTATTCCCTGTAACGATTGAAGTTGTGGTTGAATAACCCTAACCTCACTTGCACTCTAAGTCAGAGTTTGACAAAGAAAACTCGTTAGAGTTCCCGCTAATTAGCTCAGCTACTTATACACGAATATGTGTTTACAAGTATTTGCCTAACTATTTTATCCCGCACATCCTTTTTGAGTCATGATGTCCTGCACGCATTTAATATTACATAATTAATGGAAAAGAAAAAGAAATAAAATAATCCGCCACTGCGGATCGTCTAGCTCACCTACTGTTTTATAATACTACTCCCCTCTCAAGGGTCCTCATTCTGAGGACTTTCTCATAGCTCATCATATGGGTCCCTTAGGTCTCCCATATCCTGATTTTCATCTCCCAGTTCCTCCAAATATTTTCTATCTTCTTCAAGCCTCCATCGATCTTTCTCATCCACTTCTTCATCCCATTCCTTTATCTTCCCTCCCTTATCTTTTTCCTTTTCTTCCATCCTTTTCAAGAATGGGTTCCTGCTATACCTAGAGAATGGATTTTTCTTCCACCATCTCCAATTTTCCTCCATTCATCTCCAATATTCCCTGTCGTACTTCTTGTTGCCCCATCCATAGAGCAATTTCACCATATATCTTTCTGGCAATTCCCTATTGAACACCCCCTTTTCTTCATCTGCCTCTTGCCGTCTCACTTCTTCCTCTTCTTCTCTGCAATATTCTCTTTCAAATTCTTCTACTAATTCCATCGTATTTCTTAGATTCTCCTTACTTTCCCATATGTCCTCTTCTGCCATGCATCCCTTCTATCATACCAAGTATTTATCCTTGCCCCGTACCTTTCTCTTGTTTATTATTTTCTCCACTTCCCACTCTTTTTCTTCTTCAATTACCACTGGTTGTGGCGTTTCTTTTCTCTGTCCCTTCACTTGCAATTTGTACCATCATACTCAGCTAACATTAACTACTGGATGTATTCTAATTGTACTAAGCAGATCCAATTCTATTGCGTTACTGGAAATGATTGCCTTTACTTTGTAAGGTCCTACAAAGCATTCCGTGAACTTATCCGTACGTTTTCCAACCATTTGATACTTTAGATCCTTAGTGCTGAGCAGCACCAAGTCGCCTACTCTATACTCTTCCACTTCCCCTCTTTCTCTATCAGCATACCGCTTCATCCTCTCCTGCGCTTTCTGTAGTGCTATCTTTGCCTCCTCTTGCACATTCTTCATCCTTTCTGCAAACTTCTCTGCTCCTTCATATCTCCTTTTCTTCCTCATCTTGAATCCCATCCTAGGATCCTGTCCACTATTTGCCTTAAAGGACGAAACCTTGGTCCCTGTATGCACTTTGTTATTATAGGCAAATTCTGCCGTTCCTAGCCACTCTAGCCATTGCTCTTGTCGATGGTCTATGAACATTCGGAGGTATTGTTCCAGCTCCTGGTTCATCCTTTCTGTTTGACCGTCTGTTTGTGGGTGGAATGCCGTTGACAGTTTTGTCTCGATCTCTAACATGTGATTTAGCTCCTTCATAACTCCTGCTGCGAACTGTGGTCCTCTATCTGAGATTATGCTATCCGGTAGTCCATGTAGTTTCCAAACATTATCTCTAAATAGTTGTGCCAACCCTTCTGTGCTAGTTCTTTCTGTAGTAGGTATAAAATGTTCCATTTTTGTGAATCTATCTACTATGACTAAAATGGCATCATATCCCTGCGCTAAAGGTAACTTCGTGATGAAGTCTGCACTAATGTGCGACCAAGCTTTCTCTGGAATCGAATTTGGCATTAACTTTCCTACCAGTGGTTATGTTTGATTCTTATTTTGCTGACAGGCATCACACCCCTCCACATACCGCTTCACTTCTCTAGTGACCCCTGGCCACCAGAAATTCCTCGTCACCAATTCTGCCATTTTCCACTGTCCTCTATGTCCTCCTACAGGCGTATCATGGTGTAACCTGATTATTTCTGCTCTTAACTTCTCATCTTTGGGGACATATACTTTCCTTTCTTTCAACATCAACCCGTCTTCCTGATGCCACTCTTCATCTCTCAACATCTTTACCCCTGCTCGCTTCATTTCTTCCATTGCTTTCACCACCTCATCATCTTTCACTTTACATTTTCTCACTTTATCCAACAAGTCCACCCCTTCTATAACTACTTCTGTTATTCTAATTCTTTTCATTTCTAACCACTCCTTCTTTACCAACATCTGCTCCTCGTTATCCTTTTCCACCCCGATCTCCCAATCTGGCCTCCTACTTAATCTATCTGCCTTTCCCATCTTGCTTCCTGAAATGTGCTTCAATATGAAGTCGAATCTAGATAAGTATAGAGCCCATCGTGCTTATCGCCGATTTAATTTTTGGTTGCTCATAAAATACTCCAGATTCTTGTGATCCGTTTATACTTCTTGTTCCCTTCAGGAAGTACCTCCATGCCTCCAAACAACGTATTATTGCCAACATTTCTTTGTCATGTATTTCGTAGTTTCACTCAGTTTCATTTAATGACTTAGAAATGTAGGTGGCTGGTCTCCACTTGTTATCTTCGCACTTGATGGATAACATTCCTTCTGTGGCAAAGTTAGAAGCATCAGCTTCTACTCTAAACTCCTTATCTAGGTTGGGTGCCACTAATAGAGGTCTACTCATAAAAACCATTTTCAACTGTTCAAAAGCCTTCTGCTGTTCATCTCCCTACTTCTATTTTTCTTCCTTCCTTGTTAGATTGTTCAAGGGTTGGGCTAGCTTAGCAAAGTCCTTCACAAAGTGCCTATAATAATTGGCTAGACCCAGGAATTTCCTAACATCTCTGACCGTTTTGGGTATAGGCCAGTTTAACACCCCCGCCACTTTGTCCTCCTCTATTTCAATCTTCCCTTCACCCATTACTACTCCCAGGAAATTCACTTTCTGCACCTTTCAAGCACATTTCTCTGGTTTCACATATAGGTCATTCTCTTCTAATCTTTTCAGCACTTCTTCCACTAGTTCATCGTGCCCTTCCTCTGTCTCCATTCCTATCAATACGTCATCCACAAATGCCGCCACTTTCCCTTCATTGATCATGTCTCTCAGAATTTCGTTCATCATGCCTTGGAAAGTGGCAGGTGAATTTGTTATTCCGAAAAACATTACTACTGGCTCATATGACCCCACATGAGTAGTGAAGGCCACCTTCCACTCATCTCCTTCTTTAATCCTCACATTGTTGTAGCCCCACTGGAGATTCATCTTAGTAAACACTCTTTTGTTGCCCATAGAATCTACTAGATCTGTGATTAATGGCAGAGGATAATTGTTTTTAACCGTCTGTTTATTGAGTCTCCTGTAGTCCATAACCATGCACTTCCCCCCATCCTTCTTGCTCACAAAGAACACCGGCGACATCTGGGGCAATTTAGAAGGTCTGATGTAACCCTTTTTCAAATGCTCATCGACAAATTTCTGTACCTCTTCCTTTTCATTTCTGGAGAGAGGATACACTCTCGCTTTGCTTACTTTGAAATCATCGTTGAGATCTATCGCATGATCCCATGCCTTTCTAACCAGCATTCTTTCTGACTCCACCTTCCTGAACACTTTCAACCACTTATGGAACCTCTTGGGTACCATTTCTTCTATCTTTCTATGGTCCATCTCCATCTCTTCTTCTCTTCCCCAGTCTTCTTTCTCATCCACAGCCCATCTTACGATCTTTTTTTCATCCTCCCTTGCTTCTTTCTTCCCTTTGATTTTCACTGCTTTTCCACACAGTGGTGGACATCTCGTCATCCTAACTTCCCCCTTTTCCCAGTCAATCTCTGGATTATGGGCCGCTAACCATAGCATACCCAATATCATGTCTGTCTTCCCCAATTCGTATACATCCATTCTAACTCTCTCCACATGTCCTTTATAAAACATATTTACTTCTACCTCATGCGTGATTGCACCTCTACTATTCCCAGTGCTGTCTATATTTCTCACTTGCAGAGGTCGATTTAACTTTATCAACTGATATCTTCCTTTCTGAACCAAACCTTTGCTCATGAATAATCCTGTTGCTCCACTATCAAGCAACGCTCTCACTGTTCTTCCTTCGTGATTGTCTATCTTCTCGATGCCCACAGTCATTCACACTTCTCTTAGAGGCTTAAATGTTCACCTCACTTTTCTCGCTTCTTCCTTTTGCACTGCCTTCTGATTGACAGTTTCTGCTACTCTCCTCGGATCAGTGATTCCAGCCCTCCCCTTCTGGGCCCTAGGCACTGTCCGTTCTATTTCTCCTCTCCAATTCCACCACAGCGTTTTCTTTCCTGTCCTACATGGCGGACAGAAAATTTCCCCTTTTCCGTTTCTCTCCACCTTCTCTTTTATAGCATCTCTCACATCACACGCACTACACACTACTCTTTCTGCTCTTCCACTTTGCGCTTCTCTTTCTCTCCACTCTTTTGCTTTTCTACATCCTTCACACCACATGTGTAACAATTGCTTTTTACCTAGGAACCCTTGTCCCCGGTTCTCTTGGGTTTTGGTGCTCTTATAATCGCACCCACGACATTCTACAAAAGTTATCACCTCTCTCTGCATTATCCATTCCTCCATACTCATTTTGGCTCCTCTTGGCGGCAGTCCTTTTGCACCTGAGTGCAATTTTATTCTCTCCCAGATCTCTCTTAGAGGTGCCGCCTCCTCACTTTTACTCCTCTCTTTCTTCCTAGGACACTCCCACTTCTTGTGTCCCTCCTTTCCATATCCAAAGCACTTTACTACCTCCCTCACTGTTTCTTGCCTCCTCACCTCTCTTACCCCATACTGCATTACCCAACTCCTCAACACTTCAAATCTATTTTCTACTACCTTCCCTTTCTTCTGTTCCTTCCCACTTCTACAGTTCCAGGCGAGGTGCCCGAACCTCCCACATCATCTACACAGTTTTCCTTCCCTTCCCTCCAATTCTGCCCTTAATTTGGCGAGGGCATGCCTTTGATTGAGCATATCGCTCATAAGGTTGTTGTACTGTTCTAGAGACATTGTGTTATGCTCTGGATGGATGATTCATTTATATAAAAAAAAGATTTGTATTATTTGAGGGTACATCGTCTTCTTTAAAGGGCTCACAGTACGTCTGCTGGGGCACACAAATATTCTCCCAGCCAGGTGCCTACTGCCTTACTGACTACTGCCCTAATAGTACTTTGGCTATCACTCCACGGAGGAGATCCCTACACTAATCACCTTCTTAAGGATGCGGCGATATTCCTCTGTGTAGACTGATCACAATGGACCAGTAGCACGAAGTATATAAAATAAAGAAAAGTACAGGTATACTAATGAACACCACTCGATTGTGAGGTCAGGTCTTAGATACGATACCTGAGTTTGGTACCGCACTGTCACCATTAGTCCCTAACTGACTAACAAGTCCCCTTAAGCTTGGGGCCCAGCTATCAGGAAGTTAGGAGTGATCTGAGTTAATCACCCACCGAGGGAGCGATAAGAGTAAGTTAGACAAGGATCAAGGTGATCGGTGTCTGGAAGTGTAAACAAGTTCTAGTGTAACGATTGAAGTTGTGGTTGAGTAACCCTAACCTCACTTGCACTCTAAGTCAGAGTTTGACAAAGAGAACTCGTTAGAGTTCCCGCTAATTGGCTCAGCTACTTATACATGAATATGTGTTTACAAGTATTTGCCTAACTATTTTATCCTGCACATCCTTTTTGAGTCATAATGTCCCATGCGCATTTAATATTACATAATTAATGGAAAAGAAAAAGATATAAAATAATCCACCGCTGTGGATCATCTAGCTCGTCTGCCATTTTATAACATTCCCCTCCTCTACAAATCAAATCTTAAATTCCCTTTACCACCCCCCATCAACATAACTACTATACATTAAGTTATTGAATGGCTTCTGGTAGTGACATGTTATTATAAAGCAATGCTACTGCAGAGTTCCAGGATTTCAGAAGTTGAGCAAAATAGTTTTGAAGCTAGTATTTAATATTGTAATCCCCATAGTTTGTACTTGGGACAATTTGTTATGTATAATAGATAGATGGATAGGAAAGTCGTCATTGTTAGTATATTTTAAGGTCCTGAGTTCATTGTCTGCATTGATTCTAGTCATTTCTGAGTGGGTTTCATAGTTATCTTTGACTGATTTCCAAATGCTCACTGATGTTCCAGTGGTGTTAATTCCTAAACCATTAGTATCTTTGATATTGAAAGTAAGTAACATCTTTGTCCATGCATCTCAGATTTCCCACTCATTCAAGGATAGGTTCTTTGAGTTCCATGAAGTTTCAGTTATAGTAGTTGATCTCTCGAGTTTGGTAGCTGGAGGGCTAGGCCTGACAATTGTTCTATTAAGATATCCATGAACTTCTCTCATTTAGGCCATTGTTCTCATAGTATTGCTCCATCATATCTAGTTCAACCTATTGAATTTGTCTGACTCATTCAGTTATAGCAGCATTGGTCCTAATGTATGTACTATTGTAGTAGTATAAAAGTATGTAGAATGTGCATTGTATAGTTTGTTTGGAAGTTTTAAAAGTGTGGGTCCATAACGTAAAAGATAAAATAACTATGCAAGCATTAAGTTTGTAGTTATATAGTAAGTAGCAGAGGAAACTTACCTCAGATGATACCTAGTCGGTGATCAACTGAGGTTCTAACTATGTAACTCAACTGTTAAGTACCTGCCAATGTATGTTATGTCTCAGCTAAATATACTAGTATGTTTTACTTAAGACAATAGAACTGAAACCTTTATGAGTCAGTCCTTATCAACAACAATCCTCCTTTATCTCTTACCTGTCCTCAAAGGCAGCAAATTTCTCTTTTATCTTATGTTCAATATGTGTTCATTGTGACACATGTTGGACATCTTTAATCTGGTAGAGGTTATATGTTGTGAACCTCTAGGATTATGAGTTGGGTAGGTTTGGAGTTGTGGAAGGGTCCACTAGGCTCATACTTGTAGGTTCACCATAAGTTAGGTGTAGGTCTAATAAGAGGTATAATGCTACTGCTGGAGGCTATCAATGAACTATACTTATATGAAAGAGTTCCAGTACTCAAAATATGGATAAGAGGTCTCACTCTTTGCCTTTACTGTAGTGACCATTAGCTAAGCTAGCTTCAGATCACACTCTAAGTCAGAGTTAACAAAGAAAACTTATTAAAGTTCCTACTAATTGTTCTATACTACTTATACAATTTAATTATTTTTATATGTTATGTTTTTCTCACATTTCCCTATTGAGTCACTGTTCCCAATTTGGTAGTAAGTTCTTGCACATCTAATAAATAGAAGGAAAAAAAATATTAACTTAGAGGAAATAGGTGATTTATGACATTTACTATGTAGAAAGTCAATACTGGGAATGACAAAATATGGTTTGTTGGTAGATTGAATAGACTTGTCATGATTCACTCTGGCACTTATTCTTTTTCTGTATTAATTAATTAATTAACAACATTATGATATAATGATTATAAGATGGGAACATCATAAACAATAAAAGAATAAGTATGGGAAAGATCAGGTGATGATCACACACTAATCAGGTAGCTGCCATGTGTGAGAGAACATGTGGGCAGAAGCTATCTGATATGGGGAATTACTCAGGACTTGATAGATAGTAGTATATAGATACTGAAGATACTCTTAGAATAGATTAGCCACAGCCACATGTACATATATAAATAGCTAGTCAATTCATAGAGTGTAAAGACTCAAGTTGTAGTTGTGATAACCCTAATCCAAATCTCACTCTATATCAAAGTAGACAAAGAGAACTCATTAGAGTCCTTGCTAATTCGTTGTACACTACTTATACATGTTTGACTATTTGTCCTTGTTTACTGATCTGGTGATATTACATACTTAAATAAAAGAAAAAGAAAATTAAATATTGACTTAGAGGATTTCGGTGGTTCATGATATCACCCTCCTTTCAAGGGTTCTCGTCCCAAGGACTTCTTCATAGTTTGTTGTATGGGTCCCTTAGGTCACCCATATCAAGGTTTTCATTCCCTAGTTTTTCTAAATACTTTCTATCTTCTTCTATTCTCTGTCAATCTTCCTTGTCTTTTTCCTTATTCTACTCTTCTATCTTTCCTCTCTTGTATTCATTTTTTTCTTTCTCCATTTTCTTTAAGAACAGATTTTTGTTATATCTTGAAAATGGATTTCTTTTCTACTTTCTCCAATTCTTCTTCATCTTCTTCCAATACTCCCAATTGTATTTTTTATTGCCCCATCTATAGAGAAATTTAGCAGTGTATCTTTCTGGTAATTCTCTGCTAAACACTTTCTTGTCTTCTTTGGCCTCTTGTCATCTGACTTCTTTTTCTTTTTCCTTACAATATTCTCTCTCAAATTCTTCAACTAACTCTATTGCATTGACACGCCTGACAATTAATTTTGGCAATATAAGTAACATTTGGAACCTAATAATCATAATAAATGACTCTCAAGAGAGAATTGGCTCCCCAGACATAACCACTGGAAGTCCAGTCATGTATTCGAGAGCGCTATCCGAGTAGCAGAGTAGTGGCCGCAATCACCACTATCAGTATCTCATAATACTTTCCGAATAGTCTTATATCATATCTATAAGACAGACTCCCCCCTAACAGTGCTCTCGAGAGCAAACTCAATCTTAGAAGCATTTCCCTTGATAATAATGTCATCCAATAACTGACCCCTGGTTTATAATAGGAATACCATCAAAGGCCACGTATCAGTCCTGATCAATAACCTAAATATAGAAGAACAAGACAAAGATATGCCAAACACCATCAGGAACGGATAGGAAGAAGAAGAACCTGAGAGATGTGAACAGAAAGCAGAAGAGAGAGTAAAGGAAGATTTAGGAGAAGAATCAAAAGAGCTGAAAGCAGAGAGGAGTAATATCGACAATGAAGACATGTTCGAGAGCAGTCAGACCAATGTCTGAAAAACCTCTAGAGTACTCTAGACCACTTAGAACAGGCTCAAGGTCAGCCAATGAGATAAAGAAAGTTAGTAGGAAATAGACAGAAAGTACAGAGAGCGGCTGTTGCATGATCAGATGTGAACTCGACTCATTCTATCTGCCTTTTTGAGTAATCAAGAAGATTTCTTTCTTATCTTGTTTGTTGTATTCTGGGCTTTGTAATACTAATATAATACTCTAGTAGCACAGAGAGACAAAAGAAGAAAAACCCCTATTTTTGCCCTTCATTGCTCTAGAGCTGAAACTCAACTTGAGTGATTAAAAGCTCTTTTTCTCTCTTTCTTTTTATAAAAACTTTATAAAACTTCCCTTAATGGATACTCACTCTAAAGGAGGACTTGGGCATTTGCTTGGACTAGGAGCTGAACTGCTTGCTATGTGTTTTCAGAGTAAGTTACCAACTATATGGTCAGTTGAGAGTAAGCTTGCACGAGAGCAACGTGAGATCTAGGTAGGACTGCTGTATTGACGGCAAGCCAGTCTACTAGACTAGTACCTTGGACAGTAGTGCTACGGTGTAAGAGGAATGCATACCTTTGAGATCCGACTGGTGAAAGTACTTCCGAGCGAAAACTAAAAACATTTCTTTTATTCTAGTGTCTAATAACAAACTTTTACTATCTCATGAGCCCCTTCCTTTTATATTTGATTACCTCCCCAGTGCCTACTCAATTGCACACAATTGTGGAACAACTTAGAGATTTTGACTCTCTGACTCAGTAGTACCCACTTTTGTAAGGACAGTAAAGCACATTTATATTTTTTTTCAAAATCCTATTCCCCCCCCCTACAAATCAAATTCTATACACATTCCAGAAAATCCCTTTATCTATCTCTATCAGTGTTCTTTAGATTTTCCCTGCTCTCCCAAGTATTTTCTTCTGCTGTACATCCTTTCCATCACACTAGGTACTTGTTCCTTCTTTGTGCTTTTCTCTTGTTTATAATCTTTTCAATTTCCCATTCTTCTTCTCCTTTGATTACCACTGGTTGTGGTGCTTTCTTCTTCTGCCCTTCTATCTATGATTTATACTTCAGTACCCTACTAACATTAACTACTAGGTGTATTTTAAATGTACTTGGCAATTCCAATTCTATCACATTACTAGAAATGATTGCTTTCACTCTGTAAGGTCCTACAAAGCGTTTGGTAAACTTTTCTATACATCTCCTAATCATTTGGTACTTCAGATTTTTAGTACTGAGCAGCACCAAGTCGCCTACTTTATATTCCTCTACCTCTCCCCTTTCTCTATCTACATACCACTTCATATCTTCCTGCACCTTTTTCAGTACTACTTTGGCCTCCTTTTGTACACTCCTTATTTTCTCCACAAATTTTTCTGTTCCCTTGTACTTCCCCTTCTTCCTCATCTCAAATCCTATCCTTGGATCTTGTCCCTGATTTGCTTTGAATGGTGACACCTTAGTACCCATGTATACTTTATTGTTATAGACAAATTCAGCCATACCCAGCCATTCTGGCCATTGTTCTTGTCAGTGATCTATAATGTAAGAGTTTAGTCCTTGGTGAGTGACCTTAGGCTTAACTCCACTCTAAGTCAGAGTTAACAAAGAGAACTCGTTAGAGCTCTCGCTAATTTGGCGTACACTACTTATACACGTTCGACTATTTGTCCTTATTTACTGATCCGATGTTATTACATAATTAAAAGAAAAGAAAAAGAAAAGAA
>Ga0154005_100653_pt1 | contig 12374 bp, 13 predicted proteins | sample TSFL089MetaG_FD_104698 | JGI IMG/M metagenome (GOLD analysis project Ga0154005, IMG submission 104698) | Attine ant fungus gardens microbial communities from Florida, USA - TSFL089 MetaG | ecosystem: Host-associated > Fungi > Mycelium > Unclassified | place: USA: Florida, Lake Talquin State...
CTACTTATACATGTCCGATTATTTGTCCTTATTTACTGATTCGATGTTATTACATAATTAAAAGAAAAGAAAAAGAAAAGAAATATAAATATTGACTTAGGGGAATTTGGCGGTTCATGACAACCATGTTACATGGAGGCACATCAAACATCTAGTCTCAGACAAAATGTGCCGTGGTAAAATTGTAAACATTGCTAACGTGTGTATTTCAGTAGGTTACTGGCCCAAACTTTTCAAAGAGTCGATGTCAATCATCATTCCCAAACCCAATAAAGCATCATACAACACGACCAAAGCTTTCAGACCAATTGTACTTCTCAACACCTTGGGCAAACTTATAGAGAAAGTCATTAGCCATAGACTTCAATTCCACCTATCAGCTAACAGATTTCTCGATCCTAACTAATTGGGAGGTATTAGACAAAGGTCAACTATTGATGCTGGAATGTATCTTACTCACCTTATACGCACAGGCTGGACCAAAGAATGCCACACAAGTGTTATAGCATTCGATATAGCACAGTTCTTTTCATCTCTTAATCACGATTTTTTATCGTTCTGTCTTGTTAAAGCTGGTCTAAACACTAACATACTAAACTTTTTCAGAAGCTATCATTCCAACAGATCCACTATGTATGCATGGAACAATTTCACATTACCAAAATTCGCCACAAGTGTAGGAGTCGGCCAGGGTTCTGCTCTCTCTCCCATTCTTTCTGCTATATATCTCACACCAATCATAAAAACATTCAAAAAAAGAATAAAAAATCTAAAAGAAAAAATTCACACAGACATCTTATCATTCGTGGACAATGGTCTTCTTATTTCTTAGGAGAAGAGTTACGAGCTTTCTTCTGCTTTTCTCTTAAGTAGTTACAACATGATTTCTAAAATATTCTCGGATGTAGGACTTGTCATGGAGCACAGCAAATCAGAAGTGTTCCACTTTACGTGAGCCCATAACCCACCCAACCCTTCCATTGATCTCACCTCAGTTGGAGGCCCCATACTTCACCCCAAGCCCATCTGGAGATACCTAGGATTCTTCTTTGACAGAAAACTCAACTTCCACCATCACGTTCATCATTATGCAACCAAGTGTCTTTCCACCCTTAGTACCATGAAGATGTTAGGCAACTCATCTAGAGGGCTCCTTCCAATGCAAAAGCGTCTCCTGTATAGGACGTGCATTGTTCCGATAGCCTTATATGGCTTCCAACTCTGGTTCTTCAAGGGGGCCCCAATGATAAAAAACATCATGGAATTAAATAAAATGCAACGTAGAGCTGCCTTATGGATCATGGGAGCCTTTCGCACGTTGCCCTCAGAGGGAGTTGAAGCTATAGCTGGCCTCATCCCCATAAACCTCTACCTCAAGAAACTCAATGGCCGCCATCATCTCAGATATGCGACTGTCCATCCATCACACACTATTAATACCCTTCTTGACAAACATCAAAACAGAAACCAAAACCAACACAAATTCGCGCTAGCCAATCTCACCAACAAGCAAATATCAAAGCTGAAAAGCCCTATCAAAGACGTTAGCGAAAGGCTCAATGAAATCAAAGACAAGTTTGACCCTTATCATCCCATCTTTCATCCTGGTTTGTGCCTAGTAGATCATTTCTCTAGTAGAATAGTTTTCCATTCTCCTACTTCATCCAGTGACGAAGCTCTCTTCGATCACTTGTCAAAGCTCAACCTGGCTTTTGAAAGAGTTCAAAAATCATCTAATGACATAGCCGTTATCTCAGATGGAAGCATCAAAACAGTAGGATCAGCCACAGCCGTTGCACACGTATGGAAGGACAACAAGGTTATCAATACACTCAAAGCCCATACAAATAACGTCACTTCAATAGAAGCGGAATTAATGGCCATACAAATTGGCCTCACATCTGCCGTCAAGAACGCTGAAGCACACCAAATCCTTGTCATCACAGACACACTCGAAGCGGGGAAGAAAATCATTTCTTTAGGCGATCAATATCTTCAAAAATCAATCATCCCAATTGCGGAAAAAATACAAAATTTTTTCAGCAAAGATGGTCACAATTCAATACACTTCTGGCATTGTCCTAACAAACTAGAGTGGTCCAGGCACATCTTAGTCGACAAAGAAACCAAGACATCCCATACTCCACCAACCCTGCCAGAGAAAAACTCGTTCTTGTTCAGCAAAAAGAAAGAATGTGATCTTATACTCAAGTCATGGCAGCAATCATTCAAGGATAGCAAAAAGAAAGGCCAACTATTTCTCAAGTTCGAAGATGACAATGAGAAAGTCATAAAACCAACGTACTCCAAGGGAGGATCATGGTTACCATACATAGGGATCTCAAATTCCATATGCGCAAGATTTACACGCATGATGCTAGGACATGCACCAATAGGGGAGTACCGACAGAGATTCTTCCCCAACACACCCATCCAGTGCCCGTGTGGAGAAGCTGATGTTGAAACGAGAGAACATATTTTCATGCAGTGCAATCGATACGACTCATCATTTTGCCCGAGAGATATACACATTTCAAGCTTTGTTGAATTCATAGTTGGCAATCCGACATCCTTCTGCTTTGATAATGGCTAAAAGACGGCTTGAGTATCCATAGTGATACACACATCTCACCAAAACCATCTGATTTTCTTTTATTCTATTTCCTTTTCCATTTCCGTTTCCCCTTTTATGTCTTCTATGTATTTAAGTAGATACATTGTGTCTGCCACGGCCTGCCTACGTGCTCCGTGTAATAAAATTCTTATTTAAAAAAAAAAAAAAAAAAAAAAATCTCCTAGTTTGTTACATCTCCTGTAATTACATTGTAGTCTGTACTTTATGTACATCTCCTTTCTTGGATTTTGTATATATACCACATAGTTACAGTGTAGTTTTCTAGTTTGTAAATCAATGTTACTTGTGTCTACTCTCTTCTTATATACCTCCTTTTCAACTCATACTCCAATGACTCCATTACCCCAAAATTAGCGACCAAAACAGCAACAGAAGATCAGGATATAACATATAAATTGAAGCCAAGGTCATTCTCTCTGTCGTCATTGAATATAACCTTTAGATATTATTTGACAACACTCCTGATTTGTCAGGATCAGCAGAGGAGTCCTTGATCCCTCCCTAGGGTTATAGAGATTAAGATGAGAAGAACTCGACAGAGTCCCTCTATGAATTGACTAGCTATTTATATGTGTACATATGGCTGTGGCTAATCTATTCTAAGAGCAACTACAGTATCTATGTGCTACTATCTATCAAGTCCTGAGTAATTCCCCACGTCAGATAGCTTCTGTCCACATGTTCTCCCACACATGGTGGCTGACTGATAGGGATGAGATCATCACTCGATCCTTCCCATGCTTGTCCTTTTATTATTCATGATGTTCCTGTGTCATAGTCATCATGTCATCATGTCATTAATTACTTAATTAATAAAGAAAAAGAATAAGTGTCAGAGTGAATCATGACATGATTTTATATTCTCTCTCATTTGTTTGGTAGCATACCTGTATATGAGTTCTGGATATCATTTAGACCTTGGAGTAATTATTTTATTATTATTTCTTTTTTATTTATCACTCCATTACCTCTGACACTACTCTGTGACAGACAGGCATGAGGTCTGCTGAGTAAAGAACATGCCTCTACAATGAGGCACTGACTGAGCTACTTGAAGTAAAAAACAGAGTCACAAGTTGGTTTGGCTTGGAATACTCTATTCTGTTGCAAACCAATGAATACAAAATAACTAGTTATCAATCTTATATACTAAAAAAATAAAATACTCTAGAAGATTCTTGTACCTTCATCATGATGTCAACTCAATATCCCAACACTACTATACAAACAAGGAAATATCAATGAAGAGAAGCAGTCCATGTGTTAGAGTTATGGAGAACACCTGGAAACAATGAGGTCAATCATAACAGTTTAGTGATTGGTTTAAATTTTGGTTTTGGAATGGGATGGAAGAGGGTTCCTTTGATACTGGTATTATACTATATTTACCTAAGGGGGTTTAACAGTGAATTACAAATTGGTTTCTAATATTTTCTGGACAGAGGGTGTCTCTGTATCACATGAATCACTTGTAAAAGTTTCCACACAACAATTCCAAAGTTTTCAAGCATGGGGAAGTCATTGGTGTCTTGAAACTTCATGTCTCTTTGTTGGATGAATTCTCTGTTATTCTCAACAAGGTAGTGGCATCCTGAATGAGTAAATAGGATATGGCTGTCGTGTTACATCCCATAGATCCTTATTGTAAGGGACTTGAGGTTGATTGATCAACATATCTTCACATGATGAGTTATTGACAGGTGGGTTACCGATGGGTGTTTGCCATGAGGTGGGCACATTGTTGTCATGAGGAACATGCATGCTTGCTTCCGTTCCTCGAATAGAGTTGTCATTGCCTTGCTAGATTTCTTATTCAATTTGGGTGGCCCAATTGAACAATGCGTTGCCAGTGGGAGTACATGGGAGTACATGACTAGTCGCTGTCAGGTGAAGCAGATGCCGAGAAGAACTGACTGAGAGAAGCTGAAGCACTTCAAGAATGCGGCATGAGGTTTGTCTTACAGAGGACCTTCCTCTACATCCACATTTGCCTGTGATGGCTTCAACATTGGGGCTAGAAGCTAACATAGCTCTATCTCTTGAGATTTCTCGTTTCGAAAGGAAAACTGAAGTCAAAAGTGTCATTGCTGGGGTTCAAACTCAATGGCTCTGTATTAGGCGCTTCCATCATATGATGGTGGTACGAGACAGAGAGGAGTGATCGAAACGGCTTGAATTCTTCATTGGTGCAGGTACATATTATCCATTTCATAGAAACAAACAATTACTAGCAATATAAGCTTTCTCAACATCAGACACCTGGTTATTCAGTAAGTAATTGACAATTACTACTAGTTTCCGGGCTCTCCATCAGTAATGTATCCAAAGAAGGTTAGGTTCAAGGCCCTGCGTTTTCTATTTTGATGTTCTTGACAAACTAACCGTCAACCTTGATTTCTTACTTAACATCCTGCTCTAAGAATCACTACTGCAATGGATCTCTGGAATCACGGCGTCGCATTCAAGCCTGAATTACAGACAGTTGTTGATCATTTTGATCTAATTCAATCAAACTATGGTGAGTAATCAAAAATAAACCTCTTACAAAAACGCCCTCATACAAATAGACTACGTTCGGATCTACTGGGTTGACTTGGTCAATGTGAGACGCTGCCGTATTGTGCCTATTCAATATTTCAAGCAACTCCTGGTGTCAAATCGGCCTGGCGTAAACACTGCAAAAGTCTGTCTTGGCATCATATATCTCAATACATCTCCGGGATTTTCATCAATCGGAGAATATCTCTATGCACTAGACATGTCTACTTTGCGATCGTTACCGTTTGCGGATGGCCACTTGGGTGTTCTTGGCAGGTTCGAGGAAAAAACGCCCTATCACACTACCGACGGTTTGACTAGCGTCGAGGTCGATTTATGTCCCAGGACATTACTCAAGAGGATCATTCAGTGAGTTCTTCCCACAATTAGTATAAAAAATGGTTGTTGAATAGTCGCTGTAGGGATGCTAAACAATCATGCGATGCTGACTTCCTTGTTGGTTTCGAGTCTGAATTTATTCTTCTCAAGTCTACCAATCCTGTGGAACCTTCAAATGTTCATCAATGGTCCTCTGCTGCCGGTTTCCTCGCCGGATCTCAGGAGGCCACTATCTTGGAAGAGGTAGGAAATGCCATGCGAGCCTCGGGACTATCACTCCAAATGATTCATTCAGAAGCGGGCCCTGGTCAATACGAGGTAGTCGGAGGGCCCCTTAACCCCCTAGATGCATCAGATCAGCTCATTTTCACCCGCGAAATAATAGCTAATGTCGCGTCAAAACACGGTCTGCATGCCACCTTTTCTCCCAGACCGTTCATGACAAGTGCTGGTTCCTCTGCACACGTTCATATCTCCGTGCATTCAGTCAAGGAGGGAGAGAAACCACTTGATCAGCTGTCAGAGTACGAATCAACGTTCCTCGCTGGCATCATGCTACACCTACCATCACTTCCTGCTATCACCCTCCCTACTCCCGCTTCATACAAACGCATGGCTGATGGTGTCTGGAGTGGTGGTACCTACGTACATTATGGAACCGAAAACCGTGAGGCGCCCATTCGCCTCACGAATGTGACTTCTCCTCAATCAAGGAACTTCGAGATGCGCTTCGTGGATGGCACAGCCAACCCTTATCTTGTATTGGCAGCTATCATTGGTGCGGGTTTACGTGGATTGAAAACGTCTATGTCTCTGCAAATGAAAGATTGCTCTGGTCCAAAATGTGCTTATGAGATGACAGAGGAGGAGAGGAAGGCTCTGGGAATCACAAAGCGGATGCCACTTAATGTCGGAGAAGCGAGACACAATCTTGCGACAGATATGGGAATGGAAGAGGTCCTCGGGAAGAATTTTGTTGAGAAGTATCTATCGGTCAACCGGGTAAGTTGCTTCTACGAACCTGATTGAAGTTGAAACTCACTTCTATAGACTCTGGAAGAGGCATTACTTCAGGATCAAGACGAAGCCGCTCAATTGACTCGCTTGGTAGAGTTCTATTGAATGGGATATCGCGAAAGATGATTGAAAATTAGTGAAAACAAATAAGATACCAGACGCGGACTGTGTTTGTACACTGCGCAATAAATTGTTGAGTTAAAAAAATAAATAAGATATCAGACAGTTAAGGAGGCTCACTCGCCAGACCAATAACTTACTAGCTTTGGTTCTAATTGTCTGTGCCTTGGCACTGTATTTTTCTTGTCTCACAATATAAGAGAAAGGCATATCACATACCTCGCGTCGGCTCGCAATTGAATTCCAGCAGTGGTACCAACTTATAACTATAGAACTACAATGACAGATGTCATACTCGACCGCAAACAATTTAAACAAATTTCGCATGTGTAGTTCTATTCTACTGTCTCCCTGCTTGACGTCCTGTCTATTTGTTGTTTGAAAGCTGTCACATGAAACATTTGCAGTAAATCATGCGGTGAGGATTTTTATCTAATGTAGACTAATTATCACTCCGATTGCAGTTTCCAATTATAGGAGGTTCCTCCCTGGACATTATCCACGACACCTATATATCAAGCATCCGAACGATGGTTGTAATTTCCCTCTGCCACTATGACTTCCGTGAACGAGAAACGTCTGGCGAGTGACAACGAACGCTCTCTGAACGATCAAGATGTTCTAGCTCGTCTAGGATACAAAGAAGAATTCAAGAGAGATTTTACTCGCGTAGAGCTTTTCGGGTTGTCATTCACTATAGTTGGTGTTGTGCAGTCAATTGCGTGAGTCCCTGTCGAAGCAGGTACCTGATCGTTCTTTTTCATCCATCGACAGCGCTGTGCTCTTGTACTCAATCCCTTATGGCGGTCCCGTCGGCATGGTCTGGGGTGTAAGACCCAATTGTTCAACCCTCTTGGACGATGCTGATTAGTATTAGTGGTTCACATGTTGTGTGTTCCTGATTTTTGTCGCCATGGCCATGGCTGAGCTTGGCTCTGCTGCACCAACGGCTGGTGGCCTTTACTATTGGACATTCAAATTCTCCTCTCCTCGCTTCCGAAGATTGCTTTCATGGTTGGTCGGATGTGAGCTGGTGACCCATCAAAAGAACATTCCCATGACTGATCGGGATGCCGCAGATGTAAATACGTCAGCATATATTGCTGGTTTGGCTAGCGTGGACTGGGGCTGCGCTACTCAGCTTGTGGCAGCGATCAACATCGGTTCGGGTGGATCGTTCAAGGCAACAAATGCACAGACCTTGTGAGTTTCTCATTAAAGCGAACTCTGAGCCTTCGAAATAAAATATCTTGCAGTGGTGTTTATTGTGCTCTTCTCTTCTTTCATGCCATCTTGGCCAGTCTTGCCACCAAGATCATTGCTCGGTTGCAATGGGTGTATATCACTTTAAATCTTGCGTGAGTCTCAGAGGGCTCAATATTCCACGGAGAATTGACCGGTTATGGAAGTCTCTTTCTGACCGTCATCATTGCTCTTCCAATCGCCACACCCCGCGAATTCGTAAATTCGGCATCATTCGCTTTCGGAGATTTTGAAAATAGTACATTTAAGTAAATCCAATCTAAGTCAATTGCCTGATCAAATTATAGTATCCGGATGGCCTGACGGGTATGCGTTCATCATGAGCTTCCTGGCTCCAGCTTGGATAGTTGGTGAGTCTTTGCTCAATTGCTCCCCCTTATTTTTCACTTATACCTCTTGCAGCGGGCTTTGACACCAGTGTTCATATCAGCGAAGAGGCAAGAAATGCTCCTCAAGCTGTTCCTTTTGCAATTATGTGTGCAACGATTTTGAGTTCTGTAGTGGGATGGAGTGAGTGGCGGTATCTTTTGATATACCTCACGATCCTTGACCTGGTACTCACAGTCGTCAATATTGTCCTCTCCTTCCACGCTGGAAACGATTTGCAAATTGTCATTGAAAATCCCATAGGTCAACCAATGGCTACTGTATGTTCGCAATAACCTCATATCCTTATAACACCTTATGATATCGATCCTCAGATATTCGCCAATAGTGTTGGATCCACGGGTACTGTTGTTATCTGGGCATTTATGGTCATCACACTATTCATAACTGGGATGGACTACGTGTGTACCTTCCACATTCTCCATGCAAATACTCTCTCAACCGCTCGATCAATTCACTTTAGTTGATAGCCGGTTCTCGTCAGATTTTTGCATTTTCTCGAGACCAAGGACTTCCGTTCTCCAAGTTCTTGTACCGAATGAATTCACAATCACAGACTCCCGTCCATGCAGTCTGCTTCTGTGCCTTTCTCTCCCTCTTACTTGGCTTGATCTCTTTTGCGGGTCCTCTTGCTATCACAGCAGTGTTTACAACGTCTGTGGTGTGTCAGTACATCGGTTTCACAGTACCGATTATTGCCCGATATGTAGGAGGCTCTGAATTTATTCACGGGCCTTTCAACTTGGGCATTATGGTAGGCACGACTTACTTATAATCTTCCGCTTACTAATTATCTTACAGAGTGGACCAGTTGCATTCATTGCCTCATGCTATATGTCATTCATGATTGTTGTCTTCCTTTTCCCTCCATTACCTGGAGCAACATCGCAGAGCATGAATTACACTGTTGTCGTGACCGGAGGGACTCTTTTACTATCTCTGACATATTACTTCTTCCCGAAGTACGGTGGAAGATATTGGTTCAAAGGGCCGGTGCATACCATCAAGGGTGCAGATGAGGCAGATTAAAGGAAAGCTCTTTGTTGAAAAACTAGCATTAATATGTAGATATGGAATTACACTGCTGCAGGTCACCCTCACGCGTCTACTATGTAAGGCTTCCTTGCCTTGAGCGATGATCTGGATTAAAATAATATATACGGGTTCTGGGCATTACGAAGTCGTTTATGTCCGATTTATCAGGTATACGAGGATCCTTATCTGGTCCCTCTGTATACAGTATAGTTATTCTAATGAACTGGACCGATGCCTATATAGCCAAGAGACGGCCGGAACTGGCCCCGGCTAATTCCCCATTTTGGGACCTATTCTTGAACTCGTCTCAAATTTGGGGCTTTGTACATAATCCTACAGAGCGTCAATGAGTTTCCGGGAAAGTGTAGAGGGTGCGTGTTTGACAGGTATCATAAACCCCGAGAGGATCCATGTTGATAAGTATAGTCCTTCGAAACTCCTATTTCTTTAAATGGTGCTCTCGACACCGTGAATAAGAGGAGAATTCGAGGGTGCCATTTTTCTCTTGGATACTCGAAGGATTCAAGTAATGGAGATCTCTCATTCCTCAGCTACTAATGAAAAGCCAAGGCTTTCCATATTTACAGTTATCTGTAATATGTACATGATTCATGACCCACACTAACAGGCTGTACCCTCCGAGATATCATCGCAACTAAACGGGGTAAAGGTTTCAGGTGACTTTTTCTTGTACAAATCAAGTTATCCTTACTAATTTGCAGTAAAGCCAGTACAGCAGCGAGGCCTGGAAGGATCTAGACGAGGGTCAGCATTCAACTTTGTTGAGTTGCTGGAACATACCCCTTCTGATGCAATCCTAGGAACAGAAATATACGATTAGTATTGACATTGACGTGAGTTCATTAAGACCATACTGCGTCAGTGTTACCTATTTCATTATCACGTCAGGAATAGAAGCAGGCAAGTCATGCGACATACATTCGTTTTGGGGAACCTCCGTAGCAGCACCAAAGGCCTGTGTAGTTATAAACAGGCAAAAGATAAGAGAGAAGAGCTTAGAATTCATTTGGGATGTGAGTGAAAGTAGTGAATGCAGGTTACTTGTATGATGTCCTGCTTTAATAGATGTCCTGCTTTATAGATGTTGGCGCGCTAACCAAGAATATACAATGATTCTCTGAAACACTGTTGAAGATTCCGTGTTCCACTGTTATCGTTATCCTCTTAAACACCGCCATTAGCGTCATGATGCAGGGGTATGTACGTGATTGTCTTGGATTTAGGCCTCTGGCAGGGATAGGAGCCCAGAGATACACGAGGATAGAGTCAAAGCGCCGATCTGATGTCAGTCGACAATTAGGCTAGTGCATCAGATCCATATCTCAACTGAAGGATTTGATCTTAACCTAGGGACCAGAAGAAATTCGTGTGATTTTGTTATGAACTCTAATTTTGATTTGCCCACATTCCAAATAAAGGTTATGGATGTAGAAAGAAACTAATTGTTATGTAAGCATCGACGTCTGGTTAAGGAGTACAGGTCCGCATCCATTAACTACTTCAGCCCACAACAATTCCGACAATAGTGGCCTTTGTGTACTGAAACAATCAAGTGTGGGCCATTGAGAATGGGTCATCAACAAGTGTTGAATGAATTCTATTGGAAAATATTCCTATGCCACTGAAGAGCTAAGCTCTTCATCAGTATCAAGACTGGTATCAGATTCAGCTGCCATATTGATTTTCAAATGTCACACAAGAGATCATGTATCTAGGGCTCTCACTTGCTCGGATTGACCATTCCCTTCACGAGAGACTCATTGTTCTTTGGTCCGCACATAATAATGCAATACGTCTCTTTGATGCTTACACCGGCCATCTGCACACTCAGATTTTGGGTCAAGCAGAAGCATATATGGTGTTTATATGAGATGGAACAACGTTGGCATACTACTCCCCCGAATTTGGCTTGAGAATCTGGGACATAGCATATCTCACAACCGAGCACCAGCATTCCACTGATGGATATGACCTTATAATGTGGGGCATGATAGATGGATGGATGATGGATCTCACCAAGGGTAAGTCAGTGACTACCCTTACCCTCACTCCACCCTTGATTTCGGATTTCATGTGAGCCTGCACAATGCATGTGATTCCTTATCGTTTTAGAAAGGTATACAAGTAGCATAGTTGTGAAGCCTGGACTCCAGAAGATGCTGGGCTTGACCTTTGTGTCACCCTCTGTGCTGGCCCACAAGTACTGGAGTAAAACTATTTTTACTGGAGGGGAAGCAGAGAGGAACAACAAGGAGTAAGCTTGTTTGATAACAAAACTAACTACTGGTTGGACCCATGGGTCCATGTGATTACATCAGACAGGCTAAGCTCAAAGTCTTTGGACTTTGGGTCCCCTCTGAGTGTGAACTATGCTATATTTTATTGACTGTGATAAAGGAGGAAAGTCTACACAGTTTGCAGGTGCAGACAATCTTTGGCTGATGTCACGAGCAGAAAAATGACAACCCGTATCACGATGTGACAAATCATTTGACATATCAAACTTTTGGCAACCAATGTCCGCTGTGTGAAGATCACACTATATATACTTGGAAAATCTACTCATGCTATTCTTTTCACCTCTTAACCCCATTCCAATTCTTTTGTCATTTGAATCCACGATCTTTCCGGAATGGCAACATGTTGCCTATCTGAAAAGACTTAGAAGGTCGTGGATCCATATCATGCTACTGAATGATGGCTGCTGTCTATAGTCATTAAAACTGCTTTCTCGTTCCTTCTGGTGCTTTGATGGAGTCTGCAAACTTTGATCGGGTTTCTGGCTTAATTAGTTTCTTCACCCGCGACTAGGCAAAATAACAGTCTCATAGCTTCTTTCGGAACGATTTGAGAGTCCCCTCTCGTGATATGAACCTCACATTGAGTCTGCCAGATAAAGGCCTGGAAAAAATATGAAGCCATGCCATGGTTCTCTCTTCCCTTACAATTGCTCTATGGAGCGGTGGCCTTATCACAGGATGGTGGCTCTCCCACTTGCTCCGGGAGCGCAGAAACAATC
>Ga0154005_100654_pt1 | contig 12350 bp, 9 predicted proteins | sample TSFL089MetaG_FD_104698 | JGI IMG/M metagenome (GOLD analysis project Ga0154005, IMG submission 104698) | Attine ant fungus gardens microbial communities from Florida, USA - TSFL089 MetaG | ecosystem: Host-associated > Fungi > Mycelium > Unclassified | place: USA: Florida, Lake Talquin State Forest...
GATTACAGATAGACAAATCCCTTGTAGGCAGCAGTGACTGTCAAATTTCTTCTCGAGCGTCGGTTTAATTGGGGCCGCAGTATCATCGACCGGGGATGCTATAGACAAATCCGAGGTGGCTGGGCTTGGGTTGTACGCAGTGAATGGCTGTCTGACCAAATGGGACTAAGGCTGTTGTGCTTTCAAATTAGCGTCACGTTTGGCTGGACTGCCTCGTTCAGTTCCTCCTCGGGCATTGCATTAGTTGGAGGTCATCGGTCCCTCTTTCTTCGTCGAAGCATTACCGGTACTGCCACCTTCACGATCACAAAATCAACATTCTTCCGGACGGCGGTGATTCGTGGTGTCGTACCGCCTTTTGGTCAAGAGTTGTATTTGAGCACGTTTTCCGAGCAACACAGGAAAGTGCAGGGAGGCTTCTATTCTACGACTGCTCTATTTTGGCACGGAAACTTTGATGTTCGTTACTTGATAAGTCGATGTCTTGCCTTCAGCCACCTCGGACATTGTGATCACGATTGCTCTCAAGTGGGTGCAGTGCATGACTATGTCTGCCGATGTTGATGGTCTTATTTCGCTCTTGTAGACAACGTTCTTCAATCACCAGAGTAATGACAACATCACAATCAGAGAGTGCAGCAGTGCATCTTGCTTCATTGATCGTAATATGATGTAACACTTAGAGGCTGATAGGTATAATAACATTCAAACAAGGTCCTCAAACAAAAACCTGGGACCCTAATTTGGCGTTGTTACATCCATTCAAAACGAAGCACAAGTGCACATCAGGTTACTACACAAGACTCTTGTTATTGGGGAAAGGATCAAATGATGGACAAGGGATTCAATTAGAAGCCTGTCGAACTTGAATGGCTCTCTTGCATTTGTCTTTGGAACCAATAATTCTTACTCCCATTTGGGATGGGTATCTGTGTCATTTGTTATTGGCAGTTCCCATGACTTTCATTACTGACAGCGAATCTCTCTTAAATTAATTATAGGATGCTTGAGTCAGACGACCGGGTTGAAAAAGGAAATGCCGTTCACCGAAGCTTCTCGGTTGTAATTGTAGAAAAAAGACATGAGCTGTTCATTCTCACGGCCATGGCGGTATATTCCCTATTATCTATCAAGTGATGAATCATTGACCTTTCTGGCTGTCCTATAATTGTTTAACTGTTCCAGAAGGCGTAAACGTGCTCGCCTAACTTATTGTCACAGCGGCGGAGAAAGTCTTGTCAGGGAACCGATGGAACATACTCATAAAAATAAAAATGGAACTCGGCGAGAAGAGAATAAGGTGGGTTTTATCAAGCTTGGACTGAATACTTTTGGGGTAGGGCGGAGACCGGATCGGATAACTGTAGACGAAGATCATGAATGTATACCTCAGACCGGCCCCGTGATGATGTCCATTTCCTTTGTGTAAACTGCTACTTTTCGGTTTAGAAGTCATTTTGAGGTGACGCCTTCTTTTATCTTGTTGTCCGACTCAATAATCAAAAGGATGATACGAGCAGTGTGACAACTATATCTATCAACGAGTACAAACTATCTATCTTCGTGGACCCTCAAATTTGCTTAGATGGATATCGGTAGTTCCAATGCCGGTACAATCCCTTGGCCCGGTGATCTCTCGTCTAGACGATGACAGATATAGCTGCGCTCGTTGATCTAATCATTCTTTCATGCGCAAATAACCATTAGTTTCTCAAGTCCCTATGTCCTAGGAACTTGGGGAAGGCATATCCGTGTTTTAGATGGGTTGTTTCTTTTTTCCATGTGGTATTCTTGTGCTTAAGCCTTGATCCCAGGCGATCCACACAGGGGTTTGACGTGGCATCTCATAGAATAGAAGCGGGTATTCATCCAAATTTGTATCTAATAGCATAGGATAATCCCCAAAACAAAGTTCCGGATAAGGCCTCTTAGATAAGTTCCGTGAAGTATTTGTTTTGGTTATAGTTGCTCCCTGCTCTCGGATCTGTCAAGGGAATTGATTTCCCGGTACAGTAATGGGAGAGGAAAGCAGATCCGAAAGGTTGACACATGAATGAGCTGTTGTTGGGCATAGTGACTGGATGATGTTTTCGTAGTTATGGTTCCCTTTTGTGTGTCAATGAGATGCAAGCCATGACGTAGGGAATGAATATCAGATCCTCGTTTTCTGTCACCAAGCCAAGAAACCCTTTTGGGGTGTGATAGGTAGATTTAGCTTGATCCTCGTGTTCATGCCTGAGAAGCGGTGTAGCGATAAAAGGGTTGTTTCTTGAGCAAGTGTGAACATTCTCACACTGACATAGCTTTTGTTGAAGTTCTTTACTACAAGCATCAAGGGCCGGCCGGCGAGCGCCATGCCGCGGACGACTGCGGTGAGTGAACATTGTACGAGGAGAGCGTGACAGAGTGACAGCACGTGGAGGGTAGATGGGATCTGTGGGCGAGGAGATGGATACATAAGGGCGAGAGAGGTGTAGGTTGTTGCAGAAATGGCAGCGTCTCAGTGTGTCCGCAGCCTCACTGCCGCCTACCCGTATTCCCTTCCTCCTCCCGCCCGCCCACGCTCTGCATCCGTTCGCGGCCTCCCCTGCACCGTTCAGCAGCCGTCGCCCCCTGCCTTCGCTACAAGGCAAAGGGATGTCCGTTCCAAAATCGTCGCCGGCATTCTTCTCAACAGAGTCCATGCTGTTGGCAAGCCTATCCGTCGCAGGCCCCCTTGTCCAGATCAACCCAGACCTTACGTCCCCAGTGGACTCTCCACCTGTATTGCCTGCGACGCTTGATTACCACAAACAAATTATTTTATTCAATACCGTCTTCCATCTCCTCGCCTTGCACTCAAATCTCTTCTCTGCAACTCTCATCAAATGCTGCAATTGTAAAACACGAACAACATGCCACAGTTAATCTTTCAACAGCACACTTTTTATTGCATGATATTCAAATTCCTTCTAGACAACGTTCGCTACCTGATATGTATAGATCACAAAATTAGTTCTTCATTTTTCTTTTCCCTTTTTTGGTGTATGTATGTGTACTTGTACGTACTTAGACTGTGCTTTTAAAAAATGAATCCGTTTACCTCGTGGTCTTGACATGACATAAATACCAGGGTTGGGCCTCTAATGAGGTCTTGATTTTGAATCGTCCGGAGCGTAACGTTATTGAAACCAACAGGCTGTTGTTCGGCACTACTGATCAAGCTAACCCTCGATCTAGTGTCGGTGATTGTACGTATCCTTTGGCATCAGCGTTCAACATAAAGAAAACCTGCTGCCGAGTGATGGGATCACCTTTTGATCAGCACTCCGTGGCAGAAATTCCGAGGGTTTGTATCCACCAATTACAGCATAGCAAAAACATTCCGCATGGCTCCCCTTGGCATTCATGAATCCTGATCTTGAGTAGTGATGCATTCCGACGTTTGACTTCACCCTCGTGCGTACTTTTTTCGGAAGTTGTCTCATTTATTCAGTCATAAATAGAATCAAGATATTAACATCTGGTCAGCCGTACTTCCGACATCAGTCGGCACATACTAAATCTCGGGGAGTCACCTGGTTGGTGGAAACCGCTTAAAGACATGCGACATACGCCATCGGCTAATATCGGCTGTGCTTCCGACATCAATTGTGGGTGCATTTATGGCACTGATTTTTTATGAAGTGCATGATGGATGACCCTGCAGTTGGAGAGCGAAGAATGGCGCAGAAGGTATTGTGTCAAAACTCTTGGGAGTCGATTTCTACATGTAGGAAATAAGGTTCGTGTCACTTGACATAGACCTACCATCAGCTCGGCCAATATCAGCCGTATCTCCGACTAACAAAGTCGGCAACCGGGAAGCACTAGCTTCCTGCTGTTCTGGACTTCGGGTGGATTTGAGAGTAGTCGGCTCATATCTTATACATCTGAACAGATCACGCCACTAAGTCTCTAAGCGCCACAAGCTATAAAGTCCGAAGTCGGTGAGTTTATTGATAAAACATGTTTGGAACGTACACTAGGTGTTCTTGAAGGAAGTGACTGGATTTTTTGAATAGTAATTTGTTGTGAGTCTCCACCGGACATTCAGGTGCTCGAGAGAACAACCGCTTACCATGTCATTTCCAAATCAAGTCCCGTTAGAAGCAAATGCCAAGAGGAGATCATGATGACACCTTGGGAGATTACTTCCACGAGTTCTTGCATTTGAAATAAAAAAACACCCTTTTTGATAGAATGAACTACAAAATCCACTGATTTGTGAAATGTTGGAGAGACTCAAGTCGTTGAATCCGATTTTCTATTCGTTATTACAAATTTGTCGGGATTTGATAGAAATTATTTGTGTCGACCTCCCCTTTTTTCACTTTTTCGAGTAAAATTCGGAGTTCTTTGAATTGTTCAATTTTATGTATTTTCTATATGTTGGTTAACGAGATAATGGATTTACTGAGAAAAACTCAACTTGATACATGACCACGCGACCTGAAGTGCTTGCGACTGCAAAAAACAACGTTTCCGTCACTTCTTGGTCTGATTCTCCCATGTTAGTGAGAGGATGGACTGAAAAAAAAGAGGGGCGATTTACTAGATTTGTTATAGCATAGTTTGAAGGGCTGTAGACCGTATCCAGTACTTCGGTTGTCTTTATCCTTTCCCTTTTTATCATGAGGAAATCTCTTGAAACCATATTCAGTATGACTTACAGGTAAAACACGAGATTTGACGATCTGAGCTATACCCAACCCGACAAAGCATACAATTCTTGGCTTATGTTTTTCAATCTTGGATAGGAGGGGGGCCACCGAAGCAAGTTGTTCCACGCGTGATAATTCATTTTGCTAAAATGATTGTAAGTAAGTGCATCTTGGCTCTGATAAGAATTAACTTGAGAGGTGGGTCGATCAACGAGATTCGTCTGTTTGTTATCATCCAGGAGTTCATTATTGGACAAGAATGACTCATGAAAAACACACCAGGCCTATTGAGAATTTACTTGGGAGCGTATAGTCCTGTGTAGGTCGTAAACGTTCGGCTACCAAACCTACCCAAGAACACTTGGTCAGTGCGCAGGTCGGGGCCAAAAATAGAAAGGTCAAACCTGATTCATAAAGGCAAGACCAGAAATGGTTGGTAGGTCCGCCGAAATGATGGCCTATCTCCACGGATTTGAGTCCTGGGCTTATTAGAGAGCATTTTCCCTGTTTTCAAATATAATCAAATAAATAAGCCTACTTGATTCCACAGAATACGACTGCGGAACGGGTCGGTCACTCTCACAATTTACATCTGAGGTAGGGAAGGCATACTATCTAAACCAGGTTCAAAATAGTCTTGAAGCAATATTGGGTAGTTGCATTTTCCTTTCGAAGAAATTCTTTTTGCGCTGGCACGTGTTTTTTTGGGAAATGGTAATTCTGAGTGCTCTGATTTGTACGGGATTTTCCTGAGAGTTGGAGGATCCGGACTTTGGAAGGAAAAAGCAGAAATTGTACGTCTGAATTGTAGACTTGAAGTAGGCACCTCTTCATCCGACATTTTGGCAGAGGATACTCTCAGGGGTTTGATATTTCCCACGCTTCTGAAGGCTCTTGACTTGTCTACCCAATGATTGATAGCATATAAACCATTGACAGTGGAAATGTGCAGGTACTATGAGTGGCAGGGACCTAGTTTGAGGTAGAAAAGCAACTAACTGGATATATTCCATTACTGGAAGCATTTTATACTACCAGCCTAGTCTACTAATTGTAATGATGTGGATAGCTATTAGATCATTATATAATACTCATTTATCTATTAAAAAAAGATTATGTAACTTCAATGGGCTCTGTCACAGTTGTGCTATGGACCAGTAGTCACATACTATATGGTTTACAATTCTACCAAAAAGATGACATTAGCAAGGCTACTTGCTAATAAGGGTCTAGCTATTTCTACAGTTTATTAAACAAGTATTTTATTATATTTCCATGACACTATTTAGTAGTCACTTTTTTGTGACATAGCTAACTTATTAGCAATTTTATTATTATTCTTTATTTTATTATTTTGTATATATATATATATTTATGTTATTCCCATTTTAGGTCTGAGTATAGAAGAAGAATGTGGGAAAAAGATTATTGACTAAAGTTTAGCTAATTCTTAGTCATGTTGATATCAGAATTTGGAGGTGTATTATTTTTATATTCTTCTTCAATACTTATTAATAAGGTTTTTATTTAGGTCTTTAGCCCAACTTGATCTCTCTACTAATTCTGAATGGTATTAAGTAGATATTACTATTAGGTTACTTGTAAGGATCTTAGTTGAGGTTGAGTGACCTTAACTGTAAGGAACAGTTACCCAAATAACTCAGGTAAGCAGCTCCCAACTCTAAGTCAGAGTAGACAAAGAGAACTCGTTAAAGTTTATGCTAATTGATTTAGCTACTTATATGTGAATACATGTTTACAAGTATTTGCCTAGCTATTTTATCTTGCACATCCCTTTTGAGTCACAATGTCCTGTGCATATTCAATATTACCTAATTAAAAGAAAAGAAAAAGAAATAAAATAATCTGTTGCTATGGATTATCTAGCTTGTCTGCCATTTTATAACACCACTCCCCTCTCAAGGGTCCTTGTCCTGAGGACTTCTCATAATTTGTCATATGGGTCCCTTAGGTCACCCATATCCTGATTTTCATCTTTCAACCCCTCCAAATATTTTCTATCTTCCTCTATCTATTATAAAATGGCAAACGAGCTAGATAATCTATGGTGGTGGATTATTTTATTTCTTTTTCTTTTCTGATAATTATGTAATATTAAATGTGCATGGGACATCATGACTCAAAAGAGATACACGGGATAAAATAGTTAGGCAAATATGTAAACACATATTTGTGTATAAGTAGCTGAGCCAATTAGTGGGAACTCTAATGAGTTCTCTTTGTCAACTCTGACTTAGAGTGTGAGTAAGGTTAAGGTTACTCAACTAAGACCTCATTCATTACACTATCCTTTGTTGGTCTTCCTTATCCTCTTCTTTATTCTACTCTTCTACTATTCCTCCCTTGTACTCATTTTTCTCTTCTTCTATTTCTTTTAAGAACAGATTCTTACTATATCTGGAAAACAGGTTTTTCTTCCACTGTCTCCAATTTTCCTCCATTTGCTTCCAATATTCCTTGTTGTCATAAATCACCCACTTGAACCAAAAATAGTACAGCTAGAGGGATGGGAAGAACAAGAGTTATTCTTAGACAGACTAGATGAAGGATTCTAATTATAGAAAAGGGAGATAAGATAAGATAAGATGGGATCATATGACTTGGTCATATGATAGGTCATATGATAGAACCTTCTGAAAAGATTAGTAGCATACATATAGACAAATAAGAATTGTGTATAAGTAGGTAGCACAATCTACCAAGAGACTCCATTGAGTTCTCTTTGTTCTCTCCAATATTGAGTATGATAAGTTAGTCGTTACGACTAGCTTGTTATTACATTAGAACTTGATATTCTACACTCTGTACTGTTCATCACGAGCCCTACACACTTTTTCTTTACTCTCACATCGCCCTTGGTATGCTGGTCATTATGACCAATGACCACTATGACATAGCCATGCCCTAGGCTTAAGGAAACTTGTTAGTCAGTTAGGGACTAACGGTAGAAGCATGGTACTAAGCTCAGGTATCGTGTCTAAGACCTGACCTCTGAATTGAGCAGGCTGGTTATATACTTGTTCTTTTTCTCATTATTAACCTTGTGCTGGAAGCTCATTGTAGTTCCTATATGCAGAGGAGTGACAGTCGTCCCTTAAGTTTAGAGGTTCACATCTTTGCAGCAATAGTCTAACCCTATTACTAGAGCAGTAGTTAGTAGGGAAGTAGGTGCCTAGCTGGGAGAAGACATGCTCTCCAGTAGATGTAAACATCAGTTCAGAAGAAGATGATTGCTCCTTGTACAAGAAAACAACAACAGAAGAAGAAGATGCTTGGGACAACAACATGTCCCACCAACAATCATCCTGGGACCAACAATCCCAACAGCAACAACAACAACTACAACAAGAAGAGACTGGTCTAACAATGGACCAGATCCTTTAATATCTCACCCAACACACAATGGCAATAGAGCAGCTCCTATCGAGGGGGCAAACTCAGGGGGAAGGAGCAAAGCCCCCTCTGTTTGATGGGGAAAGAGAGAAGGTGGTGGAGTTCATCAATGCCTGCCACCTATACATTAGTATGAGGATGAAGGGAACAGGAGAGGAGGAAAAAATATTGTGGGTGCTAACATACATGCAGAGAGGGGTGGCTGAGGTATGGAAGGAAAACATCTTGGAGGAAAGAAGGCAGGGGCTGTCATTGGTAGAAACAGTGGAGGAGTTGTTCAAGAAAATAAGGGAGGAGTTCGGAGAGTTTGATGAAGAATCAAGAAAGGTGAACAAATTAAGGCTGTTGGAACAGGGGGGACAGATGTGCAACAAGTATGTCCAAATTTTCAAAAAAGTATTGAGAGGAAGTGGGTATGAGGGCAGACCCCTCATAGAGGAATTCAAGAGAGGGTTGAATGGCAATATCAGGAGGAGGTTGGCAAAGGCAGAATTGCCTCCAACCACAATTGAGGAATAGTAGGAGAGATCAGTAAGGTTGGATCAAAATTTGAGGCAGAGTTGAGCAGAGGAGAAGGTATTGGGGGGAAAAGAAGCAGCGTGGATGGCAAGGCCACCAGAAGCGCAGCCATCCAGAGGGGCTAGGCCCTTCTGGAGTAATGGACATTAGGGGGATTTCCATAGAGTACTAAGGAGAGGATTTAGTGGAGATTCAAAGAGGCGAGAAGGAGGAGGACAAGAGGTTTGGGACCCCAATGCAATGGATGTGGACAAAGAATAGGAAGGAGATCAGAGGTGTTTCAACTGTGAAATATTTGGGCATATGGCACGACATTGCAGGAATTAAAAGGAGGTTAGAGGAGGGATGCAGGAGGCGTCAAAAGATCAAGGAGACCAGTAAGCCTCCCAAAATAGATACAGTGTATTATATGGACAAAATAAAATGAACTTTGACCATCACACTCAGAGAGAAGTGAGATAGACACTAAAACTGTTAAGGAAAGTCTGGCTCAGTGTCGGACTAGAGAAAGTAGATACCCACAAAGAAGTATCAGTAAAAGCATTGCTGGATAGTAGAGCAATGGTGTCATAAATCACCCATCCAAACCAAAAATAGTATGGCTAGAGAGATGGGAAGAACAAGAGTTATTCTCAGACAGACTAGACAAAGGATTCTAATTATAGAAAAGGGAGATAAGATAAGATAAGATGAGATCACATGACCTGGTCACATGACAGGTCACATGATGGAATCTTCTGGAAGGTTCGGTAGTTACTTAAGCATACATATAGATAAATAGAAATTGTGTATAAGTAGGTAGCACAATCCACCAAGAGACTCCATTGAGTTCTCTTTGTTTATCTCTAATGTTGAGTGTGATAAGGCGGTCGTCTCGACTACTCTATCACTATACAGTAAAGCACATTTATATTCTTATTTGAAATCCTATTCCTGTAAGGATCTCAGTTGCGGTTGGGTAACCTTAACCTCAATCCCACTCTTTATCGGAGTTTGACAAAGAGAACTCGTTAGAGTTCCCGCTAATTGGTTCGGCTACTTATACACGAATATGTATTTACAAGTATTTGTCTAAACTATCTTATCCCATGCATCTTTTTTGAGTCATGATGTCCCGTGCGTAGTTATTATTACATAATTGTTAGAAAAGAAAAAGAAATAAAATAATCTGCCACTGCAGATCGTCTAGCTCGCCTGCCATTCTATAACACCACCCCCCTCTCAAGGGTCCTCGTCCCAAGGACTTCTTTATAGCTCATTGTATGGGTCCCTTAGGTTGCCCATATCCTGATTTTCGTCTTTTAATCCCTCCAAATACTTCCTGTCTTCCTCTATTCTTCGTCGATCTTCCTTATCTTCCTCTTCATTCCATTCTTCTATCATTCCTCCCTTGTACTCGTGTTCCTCTTCTTCCATTCTTTTTAAGAACGGGTTTCTGCTATATCTGGAAAACAGATTTTTCTTCCACCACTTCCAATTTTCCTCCATATACTTCCAATACTCTCTGTCGTACTTCTTGTTACCCCATCCATAGAGTAACTTAGCCGTATACCTTCCCGGTAACTCTCTGCTGAACACTTTCTTATTTTCCTCTGCTTCTTGCTGCCTCAGTTCTTCTTCTTCTTCTCTGCGATATTCCCTTTTGAATTCTTCAAGTTTTCTCTACTTTCCCATGTGTCTTCTTCCGCTGTACATCCCTTCCATTGTACTAAGTATTTCTCCCTTCCTCGCACTTTTCTCTTGTTTATAATTTTCTCCATCTCCCACTCTTCTTCTCCTTCAATCACCACTGGTTGTGGCGCTTCTTTTCTCTGGCCTTCCACTTGCGATTTGTACCATCGTACTCGGCTGACATTAACTACTGGATGTATTCTAACTGTACTAGGCAGATCTAATTCAATTGTGTTACTAGAAATGATTGCCTTTACTTTGTAAGGTCCTACAAAGCGTTCTGTGAATTTATCCATGTGCCTTCCGACCATTTGGTACTTTAGATCCTTAGTGCTGAGTAGCACTAAGTTGCCCACTCTATATTCCTCCACTTTTCCTCTTTCTCTATCAGCATACCGCTTCATCTCTTCCTGCGCTTTCTGTAGCACTGCTTTTGCTTCTTCTTGCACGTTCTTTATTCTCTCCGCAAACTTCTCTGCTCCTTCATGTTTCCCCTTCTTCCTCATCTCAAATCCCATCCTAGGGTTTTGTCCACTATTTGCCTTGAAGGGTGACACTTTAGTCCCAGTGTGTACCTTGTTGTTGTAGGCAAATTCAGCCGTACCCAACCATTCTGGCCATTGTTCTTGTCGGTGGTCTATAAACATTCGGAGATATTGTTCTAACTCCTAGTTCATTCTCTCTATTTGACCGTCTGTTTGTGGGTGAAATGCTGTAGACAGCTTTGTCTTGATCCCTAGCATGCGATTCAACTCCTTCATAATACCTGCTGCGAATTGTGGCCCTCTATCTGAAATAATGCTATCTGGTAGTCCATGTAACTTCCAAATGTTATCTCTGAATAGTCGTGCTAATCCTTCTGCGCTCGTTTTCTCTGTAGTAGGTATAAAGTGTGCCATTTTCGTAAATCTGTCCACTACTACTAAGATTGCATCGTATCCTTGAGCCAAAGGCAACTTCGTAATGAAATCTGCACTAATATACGACCAAGCTTTTTCTGGAATCGAATTCGGCATTAATTTTCCTGCTGGTGGTTGCGTTTGATTTTTATTTTGCTGACAGGCATCGCACCCCTCCACATACCTCTTCACCTCTCTAGTGACCTCTGGCCACCAGAAATTCCTTGTCACCAGCTCTACCGTCTTCCACTGTCCTCCATGTCCTCCTACAGGCGTGTCATGGTGTAGCCTGATCACTTCTGCCCTTAATTTCTCGTCTTTGGGAACGTACACTTTCCCTTCTTTTAACATTAACCCGTCTTCCTGACGCCACTCTTCATCTCTTAACATTTTTACCCCTGCTTGCTTCATCTCTTCTACTGCTTTTATCACTTCATCATCTCTCGCTTCACATTTCCTTACTTTGTCTAGTAAGTCTACTCCTTCTATGATTACTTCTGCCACTCTCACCCTTCATGTCTCTATCTACTCTTTCTTCACTAGTATTTGCTCTTCATTATCCTTTTCTACTCCAACCTCCCAATCCGGCCTCCTACTCAATCCGTCCACTTTTCCCATCCTGCTTCCTGAAATATGCTTCAATACGAAGTCAAATCTGAACAAGTATAGAGCCCATTGTGCTTGTCGCTGATTTAATTTCTGGTTGCTCATAAAATACTCCAAATTCTTGTGGTCCATCCATACTTCGAATTTACTTCTTATTCCTTCCAGGAAGTGTCTCCATACCTCCAAGCAGCGTATTATTGCCAACATCTCTTTATCGTATATTTTGTAGTTCCTTTCTGTTTCATTTAACGATTTGGAAATATATGCTACTGGTCTCCACTTGTTATCTTCACATTTGATTGACAATACTCCTCCTGTTGCAAAGTTAGAGGCATCTGCCTCCACTCTAAACTCTTTATCTAGGTCCGGTACAACTAATAGAGGTCGGTTCGTGAAGACCGTTTTTAACTGCTCGAAAGCTTTCTGCTGTTCATCTCCCCACCTCCATTTCTCTTCCTTTCTTGTCAGATTGTTCAAGGGTCTAGCCAGTTTTGCGAAGTCCTTCACAAATCTCCTATAGTAGTTTGCCAGACCCAGGAACTTCCTAACGTCTCTAACC
>Ga0154005_100656_pt1 | contig 12321 bp, 15 predicted proteins | sample TSFL089MetaG_FD_104698 | JGI IMG/M metagenome (GOLD analysis project Ga0154005, IMG submission 104698) | Attine ant fungus gardens microbial communities from Florida, USA - TSFL089 MetaG | ecosystem: Host-associated > Fungi > Mycelium > Unclassified | place: USA: Florida, Lake Talquin State...
AATTTCCAGTCAGAACTTTGTACTGATTGCGAACGTGATATGATGTCTTGTCTCTACCTGAACCTGTCTGCAAAGACAGCTAAGGCTTTCGTTGGGAGGGAACCTTTACCGATACTCGCCAGTATAATTTATCATTTATCTTGAGTGCACGACATCAATCCAATTACTAAAAACGAATAAGCATGATATCTAAATTGGATATATTTTTGCAAAGCGGCATGTGGATCAACTCAAAAAATCAAATGTTACCCTACAAGTAAAACAGATTAGATTGACTGATGCTCCAGGGCGCTAGTATATTCGAGACTCACCTTCCCCATTCTCGGTTTTGATATAAAAGAATACCGCGGACTTCAGCGCTGTCTAGCTCCAAACCTAACTCAAATTCTGAATAGATGATTTAGCTAACAAGATAATCCACATTGACAAGGCCGGAATTAACTTGCCTGTGTAGAACCCCCCTGCATGCGTTGCTACATTGTTCAGGAATGAGGGTAGTGAGGAGAGATCAACAGTCCATCTACAGAGCTCCGTAGTTTCACCCTCGTCCGCATACCGCATAATAGTGCTTGAGTCGCTCGTATACAAAGTCGTGACGAAAGTCGTATCTAGGCATTCCATTAAATAAGCATGCGTGAATCAGAGTAAGGTTAGTGCTAACCTTGAGCCGATTGCGAAAACTTGCTGTAAGACAATTTAAAATAGTTGGAATGCATGTTTTGAAAATCACGCACCAGAACTTTGTCGAAAGTCGTTGACTATGAGTTGAGTTGAAGAGCATAGAAGATGACCCTGACAGTAAAAATAACGACAACTCACCCTCTCCGAAGGATTGCACTCTTTGAGACAAGATACTGCAACCTGTCAACCACCAAATCATCAACTTAGCCAAAAAAGGGAATCATAAAAGTATACATGCCTGTTTTCACATATGTGAACACCTGCATCATTAGTTTTGATGTAAGCTGGACGTTTCAACCAGTCCTCTTGCTCAGCCGGCAACTTGACCTAGGGAATCAATGAGTGTGACTCGACGGAATGATGAGCCAACTCAGTCACATCATGACTCTTACCTTCATAATATACGCTCTGGGAGCGATGACACTGGCCACCAGAGGTCGCCGCGATAGGCCGTACTGAGCAGCACCACGAAGCGTAGCTGTGTCAGCGTCAGGGGGTCGTGCAATGACACGGACACGAGAGCTAAATTGTTCCTTTGAGGCTAGTGAGAAGGATGACAAAGGAAAACTTTTTGCAAGACCCACTTGCACTCGCTGCCTGAGATATTCGCTTCCAGCAAAACCTCCCACGAGAAGTAACGCATCTGTCCGTTGTTCAATACGACCCATCTGATCCTCTATCAAGTGCAAAACCTCAATAATCGGGTTTCAGTTCTAGCGATATTAAACGATGTGACTGGAAGATACCTCATTGACTACTGGATCAAACACTTCTCTGCGCAGAAGATTTCCTGGCACACATAGTTCACCATTGACTAATCCCACAGTAGGGTCCTGGGGATCTTCTGTGTTAAAGCAAGGGAAATTGAATACCAAATCTGTATTAGGTCGAGATCAACAAGGCGTGATGGACAGATTTATTACCCTTACTGTCATCTTGAATTCCGGCATAGTTATGTTTATCTGTTTCACTAAAGGAATGCACTACACCATATATAATCAGACAGATATATTCGAAATCATACACATACTAAAGTGTGCAAGCGAAGCAGGATCAAGATGAGCAGGATGATCGGCTAAGAGGGCCTATCATGAAGGTCAGTTAGATTGGACAAATGCAAGGGTTCTTATTGGACATACCCTGACAAGCTCGCGGAAACGAAGGTCGAGGAATAAACTCCCACAATTTGCTCCCGACCGCGCACATATCTCAGCAATTTCAAGATGTGCCATTTGTCCAATAATCTGCGAGCGTCGACAGAAGAATGTTAGATCATAGGGTATAATAGGCATTACTCGGCGTTGAGAGCTACATGCTGACCTTGTAGGCTGCCAAGTCTACAGTTCCACCACCAGCGTCGCATATGATAAAATTTTGTGAAGGCTTTAAATGATGGAGATCAGACAGATGCGCGCAATGAACAGCAGCTGCCTCTGGTTCCGTAATTATTCTCAGGCGGTCTCTCCAGTTTCTATCGCTAGCACTGGCACTTTGAACTAACCCAGCAGTGATAGCAGCTTCTCGCATCAAGTCACAACCTTTGGCATCCCAGGCAGCAGGGACTGTCAGGAGTACGTCGGCGGAGTCTATAGTGATCTTGAGTCAGATTCGGTAATTGAAGGAAATTCAAGAAGCTGCGTACTAAGATCCGCAATAACACCAATGTCGCGGGTAATTTGTTCTTTAGCATGCTCCCAGAGGCAACTCAGAAAGTCAATGATTAGATCGATGGCTTGTTTTCCTGGCTATTTTCATTCGCAAATGGGGACTTAGCGAGCTGCATTTCAAGGCTTACGGGCAAAAAGGGGAGGCGAGGATCAATGACCGACTGGTCACGCAAGGCCTTAGGCTCCAAAAACAACTTGAACCACTCGCATTTCATGGTTCCAGCCATTTGGCTGGTATTTTTAGCTTCCAAACCCCAAGCAATCACTTGTCCTTGATCATTGTACAATAGACAGGTAGGAATCTGTGGAAAAATCAGCCGCGTTCGGATGTGCAGATTCAATACCTTTCGGAATGTTTCCATGGTGCCAGGCCAGTTCAAAATCTGTTGGACACGTCCGCCAGCAATGCGAGAGGAACCATAGGCCTAATAGACGCCCAATTAGATCATTAGGCATCACAATTGGTTGAATGCTCACGACGCCCGAAAAGGTTGTGCCTGTGGACGTAGCGTGAGCGGTGGGCCAAATGAGAGGTAGTGAAGTCCACTGACCGAAATCTACAGCTATTGACATCCTTCCTTCGTTCGGGACTGACACATTTGAGAGGTCGATGGAAGGTAGGGACATGTTGGGGCCCAAAGTTCCTTGACCATTCAATGGCAGGTGGTAAGCATTCTGAGGGCACAGGAGATGATCAGTGGTTCCATTTTTCTGATAGCTGTGTAGCGTATATGATCCCGGGGAAGGAGGTTGCAACGGTGGGGACGACTGGACAATATAGGGATGTTGAGTGGGCGGGGATGGCGAATGGCCCCAGGGAGGGGCGGCATAAGCTGGAGGAGTAGTGTTAAGTGTAGCTGGGGGAGGTGAAGTAATGCTTGGTGGTTGGTAGGAACCTAGCGATGAGCTACCAGGTTTTCCCAAGATTGGCTGACCCATGGGTTGAGCGACAACCATCTCATCAAGCTGTAGTTGAGTACGGTTCAAATGCTCGTCGTCAGCAGATCCCCCACAACATCCCATGTTGAACGACAGGTTGAACGAGGACAGTAAGGGGCTTGATGGCCTAGTCCTTTGCTTTCCAAGCTTTGCAACATGTGCCTGATGGTAGTGTGCCTTTTCTGGTCAATGCTTTCAGGGTTGAACCAAATTAGGTTGATGCAATTTTTCGGTGAATGATAAACTTACGAGTGACTTACGAGTGAATCCTTCTCAGGCAAATTCATCAACCGATTGTCCATATAGATGGACGCGATGCGTGTCTGTTGCTTTGACAAGAATGCTTTTCGAATATCAATTAGTAATATTTGATGGGAAGTGGGCTGTACATATCACCGAACACAATTGACCGTTCAACTCTGTGATATCTAAACAAGGTTCACTAACTTGACTCTGTCTCTATCTTTCGAAGATCATGGAATGGGAATTCATCCCCAAATTGATTAGTGCTTAAGATAACTATCCACTTGTCGTCGAACTGTTCTGCTCATGCGGAATGCACACAACTATGATGCATGACAATTTGATCAAATAACCATGGTATTTCGTATTTGATAGAAGCAAAATGTAAGTCTAAGGGTCCCAGGAAATGACTGTATCCTACGTCATGTTGCTCTCTTCGAAATGCCAGAATAAAATAAGACCATCCCCTTTAGGGTCCTACGAGGGTCCTATCCCCATTCCATGTCGTCATTTGAATTATCTGTCTACTGCTATCGTCACTTCATCGTCGCCTCCGATTTGTCAAAATCAACCACTAGAATAAGAAGATCTACTGCAGGATGAAAGGCCTCCTTGGTTTACAGTTAACTCCCAGATAACTCGTATTGAGAAGGCCTAGGCTATGGGTATGGGTCATCAAATGGTCATATCTTTCTAACAGTCCAAGCCAGTACGAATATATCTGATCACATGAATATGCTCTGGCCTGGATGGTCATAAGTCGGTATGATATGTTGACTATTTATGAATTAACGACTGATAAGAAATTGTATCACTAGTGCCAAGTGGATGAACTGTCACTGACAATGACTTCATGACTGGTAGGATAACCTCGTAAACTGTGGGTATCCACACCGTTGGCTGTAAATGACATCGCATGCTGTTGACAGTTCAAACGTTAGTAATAGATGCAGTTGGCCCTCGAATAATCCATACTCTGTCTTTATTTCCCAAGCTCGAAGTGTCATTCTTATCTCTTCGCAAAACAGAAATAAGTTCAGGGCTCAAGGAGGTTACCGAGCGATGCCATCATTGTTGATATCACCACCTTGATTGACTGACAAATTTGGATGATCTTTCTCATCGAATTGACTATTATGGGCAACTCGATATATCCATTTTCTCGCAGCGGGGGGTTCTCATCCAGACAGAGAATCTCCTTGTGAGACCTAATTACGTTAAGAGGTATGATGATTATTTTTGTCAAGAGATAGCACCTACGTACATTCGAATTTAAATTTAACTAGAGGTCGGACTTTCAAAATGAATGGGATGATTTCCGGTAAACTCCTACACGTCTTTTGCTCCATCCAACTTTATCTATTTTTCTATGGCAGCTACACCAGCGAGCCGGCAACTTAGCCAAAGGCTCAGCTCGATTGCGCATTCTTGGGTCACAGACCCATTTCGGCCTAACATGCAGCTAGGCACATTTCTCAACTCCCTTGCGGCACACCCACGGCTTACATCCCGAGCCGTCAACGCCGCACGTTTGCTTCATGATAATGAGATGGCCAGGAAGGTGTATAGGATCAAGATCCATTTCCAGTTCTTCAACTGACCATAATATCTGTACCCAGCATCCACTTTCGGACAAAATGCTACATCCTCCCTCAATGCCTCACCATTATGATCGTCTTGTTGAGGGGTTTGAAAAGAGTGCAAGAGGAATAAAACGGCCGTGGTGGAAAATCTTTTTCAACATCTGGTAGCGATTCCCTCTCAACAAGACACGTCATTGATAATCTAACTGGAGTGTAAATGAGTGTTTGGAAATTTGAGAGAAGATGATGTCATAGTAGTTTTAAGGTTGCTCGATTCTCATTAAACATTCAAGTTAGTAAAGACACCACTTGCACGTTCTAGCAAGGTAGAGGAAATTGAGTGTGAATAAATAATGTGGACGGGTGATTATGAACTAATCTTCCAACATCTCGTCCTCGCCGGCTTGGGCCTATCGAATAGATCAACATTACCATTTTTGGGATTAACTCCCAACCATCCGTATGACGTACCTTCTCCAGCATCTTTCGCCGCTTCTCTCTCGCCTTGAGTTGCACCTTAAGATATTTACTGAGTGGAGCGTGCTCGAGTTGACTTCTCAGCTTCTGCTCCCAGTCCGATACGGCGGCCATCGCCCCCGGGGAGAATGACCCTTTCCTTTGTGCCTCAACCCATTTTGCACTCTCCTCGATACGCTCTAACAGCGTTTTCACTATACCTTGCTCCTTGCTAATGCTGGATGCAGCAGGATTGGACTTTGCTGACTTGAGACTTCGTCGGAGGGTTACAACGATCGAAACGGTGATTTCTGGGAAGCCAACACTGCCATGAACGACAGAAGTGGACAACCATTCAGTGAGAAGGTAAGCTGTTTCTTCTATGATGCCTTGGTAATAAATTCGAGTCTTAACATATTGCTGTGGAACCCGAATCTGAGTCTCCAAATCTAACGGCTTCAACGTAGAAGACTTTGGCTTGCTTGAAGGAGAAATGATGGATGTAAGAATAGAAACGAGGTAGGGTGAAAGGGGAACGTATGTATCCGATTGCTTGGTGAGTTTGAGGATGGAATGAATAATCTGTAGGTGGAAGGGATACGACCGGCTGTTAGGAATGAGCCTATCAAAGTTAGTTACATGAGACCCTATTCGATGAGTTTACTTCAAAAAACTGACTTGATAGCACCGAGGGCTACTTGGACAAGAGGATAAATCAACAGTTTCATCTCGCTCACTTTCCCTGCCTGTAATTCTGCTTCTTTACTACATGCTTTTGCCAGAATGAGACACCAAAAATCAATAGAGTGGACAAATTGCCAGTTGTACACTTGTTTGTAGGAGTCCTAAAACAAGCCGAGACGTGAGCCCGATGAGGAAGGTGACCAAAGGACATCAGAGGTGACACCTTCGTTTTGAGTTTCATGCTGTTCCTGAGATGGATAGCAAGTTGTCGAATATATTTGAAAGCATGCTGGTAACCCGTTGCATGGTTAGTGCAAAATACTTCCGAAGCGGAATTCTTCATCAAATTTATGGAAGGCAGAGTATGTGTGTTTGTGCTTTTGGACGATCGGATTAGTGCCAGGTACGTATTCTAGAAACATCGTCAGACAAAAGAATTCAGTGTTTATAGTATCACCTTGAGAATATTGTCGAGTATACTATCGTCATTGGACAGTGCCAGCCGTCGCACCGACAGGAATGCAGCTATCCGAACATCATCATCGGCACTCGACCAAAGATCCAAACAGTTCTGGATTGGAATCAACTACCATCAGAAACAGCCAGAAGGCAAAAGTCCACCTACTTTAAGGTATAATTTGACAGCTTTCCGACTACTGACTACGTAGGGAATGACTTTGGCGCTTTCCGTTAAGGCGAGGCGTAAGAGTTCTTTATCAGGCAACTGAGACAACAAGTGTATCACGTTGCAGAAATACGCGAGGATCATTCTCTGCAATGTTTTGAACTTGACAGTCTGCGTTGGGGGTTTGCTGAAGCGAATATGAGCCCGCAGAAAATTCGGTCGCATCGTCTTTGGGGCTTACAATCTTCCATTGGGTAGAATTTTGTATGGAACATGATATTCCAACACGATGGGCGTATATCGCAATGCTGTATTTATCAACTTGTTGTAAACTAGAAACAAAATCAAGAATTTTACACCAATCGACAAAGAAAAAGTCAAACCTGAATGACTGTTGATACTCCAGGCAACAGACTGGTCATCCTCATTCATGTGGGCGGCCGCCCGGAATGCAATCAATAATTTGCGAAGCGCCCTCAGTGACCGATGCTGCCAAAACAGAGCGATAATTCATGACCAATGAGAATGACAGTCCATACGAGGAGTAATCCACATACCCCAAGAAGAGCTTTTTGCCACTGCCGCAGGTGCTCTTTCGTAAGCGTAGGGATCTTCTCTTCTGCTGATTCGATATCCCCGTCTGGGATTTTTTCTCCCTCACTGGTTGCCTCGGGATTGAACTCGAGGAGTTCACGGTCGTTTTCCTGAAGGTACTTATAGAACTCCGGGTCTTTGGCAGCTAGGTTGGAGAGCTCAAGCATATGTTCATCTGCTGAGGCAAGAGATGCGTCGTCATCGACTTCGATAGTGTCGTCTTCAGATTCCTGGTTGTCTTCGGATTCCTGTGAAGTATGAAAGTCCTGTAGGAAGATGTGTGATATATAGAGATAGTCACATCATCTTCATCAACCTGCGACTCATCGTCGCTTTCTTCCATGAAATCTCCACTCAAGAAGTCATCAACAGATTTCACTCTGTCCGGTGATGAGTCGAGGCGAGATTCGAACCTGATAGAACACACCTTTTCGTACTAGAAGGTAGCTTTCCAGCATCTGCATTTTTGTCTTCTTCTTCCTCATCATCTTCAGCACTAGTATCGGCGTTGTTGGTCGCGGGTCGTTGCTTTCCAGCTTTGGATTTCCTCCTCCCTTGGATTTTCTTCCGAATTGCCTGAGATTTATGACGTGCCTGAATAGTCTTCTTCAACTGACCACTCGAGGCAAATTTTTTGGAGGCCTTTGATGCCTTGCCCATGGCCTAGGTGAGTACTGCTTCTTATTCCGCTCCTTGAACTCGGTAGTTTTCCCACGGTTCCGAGGAAAGAACTTTCCCTTCAACAAGTGGACCTCGCTTCGTCGCACCACCAATTAATTTCATATCCAGCTCAGTGCTACAAAAGCTGCCAGCTTGCCTGTCAACATTCCACCGGCAAAACCACGCGCCATTTGTGACAGTGACATGCCTAAACACACATTCTTTGTCGTGGTATACAGAATTCTCTCTCTTTCATGTGGTGTCAACTTATACGAGGCCACATGCTCAGTCATCAGTCCCAGCTATAGATATGAACCACTTTCGACTCGTGAACTAGATACCCAAACAAGCTTCGGTGTGCTAAATTTATATCTTTTAAAAGTTTGTGCCTGACTCAGCCCTGACTCAGCATACCGACAATAATGCCATGAGTGTTAATTGTAGACGTAAGCCGGTTCCCGCTTCCGATGTGTGGATCCGATACTCAAACAAGCTTGTGATTGATGGCTTCGGATGTCCATCCGCAATCATGTATACTTATAGGCTCGCCCTGACATATCCTCTCCTAACGTAATGGTGAACTCGACCACTCGCCTACCAAAAAGTGACCCTGAAATCACCAAGGAGGAATCTGTGGCTTCCGGCATCCTGTGGATTGATTGGGACGGGCCAAAAGATACACTAAACCCCAAAAAGTATGTGTCCCCTGATTTACATGTTATTCCCCTTAATCAGAATCATCAGCTGGACTTTTCGGAAAAAATGGATGGCGACTGTGATTGTGTCCTTCTTCACATTCATCTCTCCCGTGTCTTCCTCCATGGTTGCTCCAGCAACCTCGCAAATAGTAGATGAGTTTGGCATCACAAACAATGTTATCCAAGCGATGGTAACCTCAGTCTTTGTTCTTGGTTATGGTAAGTCTAGATCGCCACAAAAGATCAATCACTGATCCTGTCCCAAGCATTCGGCCCACTGGTGTGTAAATATCTCCATCATATGTGTTCCTTTCTATAATATTTTTAGTTTCTTGGTCCAATGAGTGAATTGTGGGGACGATCGAGGGTCTTACAGTTGGCCAATCTCTTTTACCTGGGTCAGTTTTATCATCGAATTTTCATTTAAGTGCTCACTCTTTTCGACAGTTTGGAACATTGGATGTGGCTTTGCCCAAAACAAAGGGCAACTAATTGCCTTTCGTTTCTTAGCTGGTATAGGCGGAAGTGCTCCTTTAGCAGTACGCTGTTTTCCGTAACCCACCCAGGTAACTCCTGATGAAATCTAGATTGGCGGTGGTGTTCTGAGCGACATCTGGCCTACTGAAGAAAGGGGGAAAGCCCTTGCAATTTATTCGCTAGCTCCTCTATTGGGACCAGTAATTGGACCCATCTGTGGAGGATGGTACGTCATTCCGATCCCTCAAAATCATGACTAATTCCTCGCTAGGATGGCGGAACGTTCAACCTGGCGATGGGTGGTGTGTACCTCGATGTGACAGTCTCAAGTTTTATTAGCTTAGTATCACTCAGTTCTGGTCGACAAGTATTGCAGACGCTTTAATTCAAGCAGCAGGCCTCATATTCCTGAGAGAGAGTGAGGAATTTTTGCATGGTCTCAGATTTCTTCTGACCGGTTATAGGCTATGCCCCCCGCATTCTAGAACAAAAAGCCCAGAAAATCAGAGCTTCCATGGATTTGGAGAATGGACCCATCAAAACAGTACAATCCGTTTTTGAACGTACAAACAAGCAGTCGTATGTAACCCAGTTGTCGCACTTTTCATGGGTCATTAAACACACCTGTAGCTGGCAAACCATCTTTTCAAATGCACTTAGTCGACCATTTGCCCTCTTCATATACGAACCAATCATGCAATTGCTGGGGATATACATGGCTTTGTTGTATGGCATATTCTATCGTGCGTAATTTCACTTATCCCTTCAGGTTGAATTTGCTCAATGTATACCCAGTTTTTCTCACAACAATTCCTGCTATTTTTACTCAGACATATCACCAACGCATTGGAGTTGCAGGTCTCAACTATGTTGCACTGGGTATTGGATTGACAGTGGCAGCTCAAGTAGGTATCGTACTTGATGGATGATGACAACTGATAAGCAATGAAAAGGTCAACGCACGCTATATCGACAAGATATATATCTGGTTAAAGAAAACACGTGGCAATGGTGTTGGTGAACCAGAGTTTCGAATGCGTACGTTATGTCGACCCCAGAAGCTAGATAGCTGTTATATAGTTCTAACTTGTCTTGTCTAGCTTCCTTGGTACCTGGGACTTTGATCTTTCCCATTGGCATGCTTATATCGGGGTGGGCTGCCCAGAATCATGCTCATTGGGTTGTTACCGACCTCGTACGTGTAAAAAAAGCTACTATTTTTCAGCCTCTGTGCTCATCACAAAAATCAGGGAATTGTATTCATTGGTATTGGAATGATCCTCACCTTCCAAGTCATCCAGGTCTATGTTATCGACTGTTTCAGTATTTATGCTGCATCTGCTTTGGCAGCTGCATCTTTTTTACGGGCACTTGCCGGTTTTGGTTTCCCTCTTTTTGCACCTGTTATGTATGAGAAATTGGGGTATGGGAAAGGGGACACCGTTCTGGCATGTGTATCTATCGTTCTTGGTTGTCCTGCGTACGTATTTTTCAAAACTCGTAATGTCCTAGGTGGCTGAGTTCCGTTCTCAATTACAGACCTTTCCTTTTCTGGTTCTATGGGAAGAAGATTAGGTCAAAGAGCAGATATACCCACAAAGATACAAGGTTAGGCCATAAGTAGGCCAGCCTTTCTACAATGCTAGGACTACTGGACGGAGAAAATATTATTGCAAGAAGCCCTTCTGCCCGACGATCAGCTCGATCGGAATTGTTTCGAGGCAGAAATGTTTGAGCGTGAAGAAAAATGGGTGGATCACTGGTGGACCCTGTTAGACGGGCACTTAGGGCAGTGAGGTACATTTCTTCTGTGAAGGAATGTTAGAATAATTTTAGATTATGACCCATTATTGATTAGATAACGACTTTCTTGCAATGCTCGGCATTCCCTCCGCATAATGTATCATTGTACATCTCTTGCTATTTGATAATTCTTGAGAAGCTTACCCCTGTGTGTACCATAAGAGAAATTTCCGCTCACAAGTGATCAGCTTGTTTAATTCTTGATGCTTCTCAATGTTTAATGCTCTTTTGACAAAATGTGTAAATTGGATTGTATACTCGGGGATTAAAAAAAACCAGAATTCTTTGTTTTTCTCTTGAGCTAGGATCCTACAGGAAATGATCATCTGAGAAACCTTTGCACTAATTTGTTATAACATAAAGGTCCTTGTCAAACTTTGGTCTTTAGCCTGGACCTTTAATTCTCTCAGTGCTTCAATCTGATCTAGCTTGTCGTTGAATTTCATGATCACTTCTGAATTTATGCCATACATATTAGACATTGGGTACTGATTGACATATGTGAAGGGCAGCCTATCTGCATTGTGCAACAGGGTGAGCTCTGAGGCTTATCTGTAAAGGTGGGTCTTACTCTCCTACTGGGTCTTATGAAGGTATTTGACTAACTAACTTTACAGTATATGTTCTCTAGTCTTTATATACTTGTCATATACACATCTGGACATCAGAATTAGTAATTATTTTCAAAATCCTTTCCAAATTCTCCTAATCTACATTACATTGTAGTCTGGACTCTGTGTACAACTCCTATCATCAAACTTGTATATATACAAGTATTCTACAGTGTAGTTCCTTTGTTAAGACTCTAGACCACAAGATGAATATGTGTTTCAGCCTTGAGCCTATGTCAACACTTGATATCTCCTTACTTCTCTCCAAAGGGTCTGGTTAAGGTTTTCAAAGGAGTTATATCAAAAATGAAGGATATGAGACTTAGGTTATACTCTTCAAAGATGTCCAAAGACAGTTAAGAGAGATACACAGTATAACCTCAAATTTAGAGAGGAAAGAACTCAGAAAGAGAGAACTTGCATTCTCTTCTCTTTTTGGACTATATTTATACTTGTCTACAAGGTTACAGTGACTGTCCTAATTAATCCTACCCTATATCTTGTATAACAGTCTGAGTCAGTCAAAGTAAAGTCTATAAAAGAAATAGTCTGTAAGACTTTGAGTTGCAGTTGAGTAACCTTAATCCTGAACCTACTCTA
>Ga0154005_100657_pt1 | contig 12317 bp, 8 predicted proteins | sample TSFL089MetaG_FD_104698 | JGI IMG/M metagenome (GOLD analysis project Ga0154005, IMG submission 104698) | Attine ant fungus gardens microbial communities from Florida, USA - TSFL089 MetaG | ecosystem: Host-associated > Fungi > Mycelium > Unclassified | place: USA: Florida, Lake Talquin State Forest...
TTTATTTTTTTTATTTTGTGTTAATTTTAATTTTATTGGTTTACTTATTGGTTGTTTTTATTAGAATTTTTATTTATTTTCTTTCTTTTGGCGGGCTATACAGCTATGAAAAATGTAATTTATATTTTTTTAACTTTTTATTTTCCATATAAACTTGAAAATTATCTCTCATTTGTTCTTTAACACCATAAATAGAAATATTGTAAGGTATAGTCATAACAGTTTTCTTAATTAAATCTCTAGTTATAATCAATCTTCTGATATTAAGATTATTATGATTATCAATTACTTCTTGTACCATAGAAGCTACAAATGCATAAAAATCATTTTTAATTTCAGGGGAATTATCTAAGGAAATTAAATTAGTTTTAGTAGCAATACTTACTTCTCTAGTCAATGCCGATAGGTGTTGTAATCCATTACAACTGGCATCAAATAAAATAGGGTTATTTAATACAAAATTTGTATTTTTACTTATTGATTCAATATATTTTACTAGAGCAAAGATAATACTTATTAATTGGAATGGTTCTTTAACTTTAACTAATATTTCACTATTAAATTTATCATTATCTTTAATAAACATATTAATAATATTACTCATGTTATTTCTACTTCATTCAATTATTTTATTATATTCTAAATTTTTTGTACCTCATAGATTAGCAAAATAGAATAAAAATATTTAGTACCATTATGAGTCAATGGAATCTCTTCATTAGCAAATAATAATAATGATCTACATAAATCATCTCCTTGATAAGTTAAAATTTGAGTTAATGTATAAATTCTTCCTCTTAAATCAGCAAAAGTAGGGAAGTAAAAAGTTTCATTTTTGTATACCGTTGCAATATTAATAATATTTAAGTATCTTCAATATTTACTATTATGTGATTGTTTATTTCTTTTTATATCTTCGCTATCTGTCTTATTTATGAGTTGTAATTTATTAAAACCCTTAAAATATACACTGTTTTCTTTATACCATTCATTTAGAATAAAATCTAGAACATCTAAATTGATCTTAAATGGGGTATTGTTTAGATAATTAATACTTTGATTCATAACTTGTTGATTTTCAACCTTATCTCTAATACTATGTTTATTTTTTACAACACTATCAAATGTATTATAAATATGACTAATTTCACCTTGGATATAAGGAAAATATTTATTCTCTATAGTTGGAGAATTAGGTTTTACTAACATAGGTAATTGTGTAATATTTATTACAGAAACATTTAATTTATTTAAATATTCTTCCTTTACAGATATAAATACTTATCTAACATTGTTATTAGTTACTAAAACTCTTTCTAAAATATTAGTGTGATTTTCTAAAATATTTACAACAGTATCCCCTAGTTCAAAGATAGCTAAATTATTATTTTTAAAATCATATAAAAATTTATAAAGTATATCATAAGGTAATAAAATTAATATCTCATTGATTCTTTTCAAATCATCTAATATATATTTATTCTGATTATCAGTATTATTATTATTAATAATTTTATACGTATTATCCAGTTTGTATATAGCATATTTAATTAATTTAAAACCTAAATTAAACAGTAATTCAGTTCTATTAGCTCTCATATTCTCTGAAGAATTTATAATTTCAATAATATTTTTGAAAGTTGTACTAATAATAGCATCATTACCTAATACTAAGATTACTAATAAAGAAAATAGTTTGATAATATCCTTATCATTTTCACTGTTGAATTTAGTATTATTTTTAATAATAAAAAGTTTTAATTTTAACCAATTATTTTTAACATAAGGGTTAGTTATAAATTTTAACTTAGTATTAAATATTTTATAAATATCGTGTAAGATAACACTTCTGGCATCTAAAGAATTCTTCATTTCATTAGCAAACCAGTTTAAATCATATTCCAATGATATTTTTTCAATAGCTATTTGTTTTGTATAATTGTCTTGATTTTTAACATCTAAAATCATTTTAATTTTTTCCATTAGAGGTCCTTCAACATTATATTTATCTAATCTAGTCTGTAAATCTGAACATCCTATTTTATTAATATCATTTTCATTAATAGTATTAATTAATAACTCTAATTTCGATACATTCTCAGCACCAAATAAATTTAATAATCTTTCATTTAGCTCATTTTTTATCATAAGAACACCTTCCATTGATGGTTTATTATAATTTAATGGATAATTTTTAATTAATTGTTTAATGTTATATTTATAATTATTAAGTAATATATCAGTGAAAAGATGCATATCTTCTACTAAAGTATAGAATGTAGAATTACAAATGTTCATTATAGTATTTAACATTATTTCATTTAATTTTCTAACTTCAGATATAATGCATACACTAAATCTTCCTCTAAAATATGAAGGGTTAGGATTTTTACTTCTTCCTCTTCTACCTCTAATAATTGAATCAGTTTTAGCTTCCTCTTTCAAATTAGTAATTATATTAGATATCATATTACTTCTATGTTTATCAATATTATCTATATTAAATTCATAAGTTAATTTTAAACAATGTTTTAGTTTGTTCTCAACAGCAATACTTAAACCATTACATTTAGATAAAACAATACTATTAATATCCTCTAAGTATCCATTATATTCAATTAATGAATTACTGTCCAAAATAAAATTATTATTCATATTATTAACATACTGTTTAAATTCCTTTTTAATAACACTTTTATTTATACCCAATTTTTCAAGATAATTAAATATCTCATTTTTTATTTTAGTAATTTCAACGGGGTTAAAATCTTTTCTAATAATTTCAATAACGATAAATAATTTTAATAAATTACCTTCAATATCCGTTAAAATCTTATGATCAATATTAGAATTATTAATAATATTATTAATACTATCATTCTTGAATTGAGTAAGAAGTAAAGAAGAAAATAGAGGTTCTTGAATTTAAAGATAAAAAGATTTTAATTAAAAAATTATTCGGTGGTTTAGGTTATAATTCATATAAATATTTTATGAGTATTGGTAATGTTGAGGAATTATCCGAAAATGAAACATTATTAATAAATAATTTAAAACCGTTCATGGCTACTTTAGAGGATACTAAAACTTATACTGTTTTAAGTGTTATTAGATGGATTAATGATAAAGGGGAAACTCAAGGTTTAACTCTGGGTACAGCATTTAAAATAACTAGTAGAAATTCTATACGATTATTAGCATGAAAACTTAAATTAGATATAGCCTCTTCTTTAATTAAATACAGTGTTGAATCTAGTGAATGTGAACTTGTTTTAATGTATAGAGAATGGTTAGATATATCTGAATTTAATAGTAAATTAGAAGATATTGCTGATGTTATTGATAAAGATCTAAGCAAACAACTTCATAAAAAAATAATATTAAATGATAATAGTATTCAAAAAAGAATTGATAATTTTATTTCTGATTATAAACATGTGTTTATGGATAATTATGGTAAGGAAATTAGAGTTAATAACAAATTAATAGGTTATAAATTATCGGATAATAAAGGTGCAGTAGTTCATAAAATGAAAGGTGCAAATGGATTAAGTGTTAATTTAGTAACTGTTAAAGAAATTATTAATGATAAGTTTAATCTTGAGAATATGGATTTTAATATTATCAAATGGAGTGATACTCAAACTGAGGATGGATTTATTAGAGATTTCAATAAAATTAAAATATATTTTAATAAGCTAAATAATATTTCTAAAATTGAAGGTGAATATTCTTTCCCAGATTTCCCTATAACTAATATTGATATGGAATATAATGATAAAATAGGATGGTTAGATTTTGAAACATACGGTGAAAATGGGTTAGGTAATAAAAGTGTATATGCCGGTGGATGGACTGTAAATAATTTAATGCAAATGTTTTATATTAAACCGGAAGAGAGTTCAGAAAATTTAGTTCAGAGATTAATAGATTCAATATTTATTCATCCAGAATTAGATAATTACACTTTCTTTGCGCATAATTTAGGAAGATTTGATTCTTTATTTTTAATTAAAGGTTTAGTAGCAAATAAAGATATTTCTATAAAACCGGTCTGGAAGGATAATAAAATAATTTCAATTGTTATTAAACATGATAAGTTAAATAGAAAAATTAAAATATTAGATTCAATGAATTTTATTCCTGGAAGTTTAAGAAAAAATTTTAATAAGCTTTAATTGTGAAATTAAAAAGAGTTACTTCCCATATTCTTTTGTAAATAAAGATAATTTATTTTATATAGGTAATAAACCAGATATTAAATATTATGATAATATCTCAAAATATATTTATGATAAAATACCTATGAAATGGGATATTCAAAAAGAAACTCTTCAATATCTGGAATCGGACCTAAAAGGACTATTAGAAGTATTGAATAAATTTTCAGTTAATATTTTTAATGAATATAATTTAAATATAACTAAATTCAAAACATTGCCTGCATTATCTTTAGGAATTTTTACATCTAATTTTTATGATGAAGTTCAGAATTTAAATATTAAAATGATTAAAGGTAAAGTTGAAGAAGATATTAGAAATTCTTACTTTGGTGGTAATGTTGGTGTATTCGCTAATGAAATAAATAAAGGATTCTTGTACGATATAAATTCACAATATCCTAAAGCTATGTTAGAAGATATGCCTGTTGGTAACCCTGTTTATACTACAGAAAAGAATTTAGATAATATATTTGGTTTCGTTTATGGAAAAGTGATAGCTCCTTCACCTGAAGTATTAAAAATACCTTTTATTCAAGTTAAAGATCCTATTACAGGTTTAGTTTCTTGTCCTAGAGGTGAATTCTATAGAATGATCTTTACAGAAGAAATAAAATATGCTATTAAACACGGATATAAATTTGAAGTATTGTATGGATATCAATTTAAAAAAGGGAAATTATTCACAGATTTTGTAAATATACATTATGAAAATAAGAAAAACGCCATTGATCCTATTAAAAAACAAATTTGTAAATTATTATTAAATTCTCTATACGGTAAATTTGGTATGAGAGATATTGAAAGTATCTTAAAAGTGGTTCCTCTTGCAAAGGCTAATATAATTAAAAAAAATTATAACTATTCTATATTTGCTCATTTAACAGATGATAAAGTTTTAATAAGATATAGCAGTAGAATTAATGAAACACTTAGAAATTTATTTAAAATACAAGATGAAATATATAAGGTAAATGAATCTAAAATGAATGAAATCGGACTAGGTAAAAATAGAGGTGTTAATTCAGCTGTTCATATTGCTTCAGCTATTTCTAGTTATGCTAGAATTATTATCAATGAGTATAAAAATATCCCAGATAACCCTTGTATCATGAGTGATACTGATAGTGTAGTTTTACTAAATAAATTAGATGATTCAGTTATAGGTACTGATTTAGGACAAATGAAACTAGAATATGAAATTGTACACGGAATATTTATTAGAAAGAAATTATATGCAATTAAAACTAAAGATAATAATATAATAATCAAATCTAGTGGTACAAATAGTAAATCTCTAGTATTCGATGATTTTATTGATATGTTAAATGGTAAAGAAGTAGAGACATTTAGATTATCTTTTGTACCAGAATGGCAAAATTTAAACCTTAAAATTACTAACAATATGATAAAACTAAAAGGTTTAGAAAATTTACCAATAAAATTTATAGATGAACGAGTAAGTCATAACTTAGTATTAACTAACACAAATACTTGCACTATTGGAGAAATGTCAACTCAAATATCACACCCAAAGAATTATCCTATAATCAATTTCTCTAAAAAATCTTACCCTGTTATACTTTATATACCTAAAACTTATTCTATTATTAAATATAACCATTTGAATAATTATAATGGAGTAGAGGATAATACCGAATCTATTTTATCTGTTGTTAAAAATATTTTTAGTTTAGTTATTAAATTTTTTAGGTGATTTTTTTTATTCTTTGAAAAATGTTTTAGATTTAAATTTAAAATAAAGAAATGTTTTGAGATAAAGAAAGATCCACCTTAAAAGGTCAAACCTACATAGTTAAATATTCCTTTCTAAAGTTTAAAATAAAAATTTTAACTGGAAAGTAAGAAAATTTACTAAACTCTTAGTTTAAAACAAATAGTAAGAAATTATTCAAATAGCATATTAAAAATAAATTATACATAGGGTTAATATTCTCACAGAGATTGCAGGAGTACACAATAAAAACTATTAAGCAAACAACAATTTTCTAACATAGTCCATAAATACCATTATATTTATATATGCGATAAATCTTAATTTGTATTGTTATTGAAGCTGCTCATAAATTAAATGTAATTAAGAAGATGATATAAATTTTATTTTCTAGCTGAGATCGATTCATTAGAATGTCGTTAATTTAACTAAAGCTATTGCTATTCCTTAAGCTGTACACATCTCTACTATAATATCTAGTTATGAAATAACAGAAAAATATTATTTTATTCTTGAGAACTTGACTATTTTTGGCCAATGCTTGATTAAATTTTAATCAATTCTCGTATATTTATTCATGTTTTTGAAAATAGTTACAAACTATATTAACTAATTTGTTTTCCACTGTTGATCAATAAATTTTGAGTTAATTCCAATTATGATTAAGGTAAACTACTTGATGTTGCTTTTGATGTAATTTATCTGATTGATTTAGATGTGAGATATTTCTGTTAATTTCCTGGATATTTAAATTTTTATTTTTAATTTCACTAAATGAAATACTTTCATATTTTAGTTTCTCCTGTGTTAATTTAACTAACTTTTTAAATACTGTATATTACTAGCATATTATTAGAAACAATTTATGTAACTTATTTTCATTGTGTATAATTATATTTAGGGGTTGAGATTTTAATTATCCCTGCTGTAACATTTTATAAAATATTCTCAAGTATTCCATAATTTTATTTATGTTTGATAATTTATATTTAGTTAAATTGTAATTTATTACAAAAACGAAGTAAAAATTTTAAAATGTTTGTATTAATTACAAAGAATAATTGAACAATGAGAATAAAGTTGAAATATTATATTTTATATTCGTATATTATCACTTTGCTGTAAAATTTTGTGACTTCTATATGACTTTTAAATATTTTATACCATTTCTCGAGTATTAACTTACTATTTATGAATGTTTTAAAAATCTATTTGACTTATTAAAGTATTTTTAGTTAACCCTATAATTTATAGTTTATTTACATTCTTTAAATATTACACTTTGCAGATATACCTCGAGTTGTTACTGGTTTAACTAATATTTATTATTTAATAATTTAGTAATTTTTATTTATTCGAAATTATATTTAGTTTTAATTATACTACTGTAGTATTGTTTATAGATTATATCACAATTTAGTGAGTTTTATAAATATCTTAATAAAATAATAGGGCTTTACTAAAGATAAAATTGTTTGTCTATATATTATTAATAAAAAAGAACAAATGATAACCTTATATAAGAATACAATAATTAACCCTTTTTCAATGATATGAAATGATTTAGCTTATCCTTGGCAAATAGGTTTTCAAGATAGTGCAAGTCCTGGATTTTCAGGAATAATTGAATTACATGATAATATATTTTTATTTAGTAGTAATTGCTATAGGAGAGGAGTATTTTGGTTATTAGGATCACTGATATATTCTTATGGATAAAACAAAAGTAAAATAGTACATAAGTATTTTTTTAAAAATCATGGTACAATAATAGAATTAATATGGACAATAACTCCTGCTTTAATTTGTATAGCATTTCCAAGTTTTAGACTTCTATATTTACTAGATGAAGTAACAAGTCCAACTGTGACAATAAAAGTTACAGGTCATTAATGGTACTGGTGTGCGCCCTTTAATGATTATAATTGTTGTAGCTGAGCTACTAACCATATGGTAATGGGTAATAAAGGTACAAGCTAATCCGATGCTAAAAAGCTAGGGGAGTATAGCATGCTTGTAAAGGTGTTTTGATTGTTTAATAACCAACACAAGAAAATTCATCAACCTAAGTTTGTCATGATTTATTTATGTAAATTTTATCGACCTAACATTGCTCTGGCAACTATGGTTATTTTTATAACAAACTCAAAATAAATAGTATAACTAATTTAACTAGTTTAAAGTAATGTTTATTAAATAAATAAATTCTTAGTATAAGATACTATAGCATAGTGGTTATGCAATACACTGTTAATGTATGTTTTTTTAACTAACGAAAGTTCGATTCTTGCTAACATCTACCTCTATTTTATAGATCTATTATAGGGTAAGATCTTTTACAGACAATTATGTTATTTATTTAACTATTTAACTAATACTATTTCTTGGTTAATACCTTATTATACTCTAATTTCCATTTTTAAAAAAGAGTTTATTTATTTTATATTAATTATGAATGATAAATTTTCTACTTGATTTTCTTGCTCTTGGAGCTATGTTTACTGGTATTCTTGTTATTACTTCTAAAAATCCTGTTATTTCAGTACTATTTCTTATTTCAGTATTCGTATTTGTTGCTGGATATCTTATTACACTTGGTGTTGCTTTTATTGGTATTTCATATCTTATTGTATATGTTGGTGCTATTGCTATTCTATTTCTATTTGTTATTATAATGGTTAATCTTCAACTTGCTGAACTTAGTGGTAGTGAATATACACATAATCTGCCTCTAGGTTTCATTGTTGGTAGTCTATTTCTATTTGAACTAAGTAGTAATATACCTAAAACATTTATTGATGCTAGTCTTAACTCTATAGAAAATATTGTTATACTATTTAATAACCTTAGTCTTGCTCTATTTCAATGGTTTAATTCACTTATTCTTGGACTTGATAAAACATCTTATATTTTTCTTACATTTAATCCTATAGCTGCTGATACTTATTTTACTAGTTTTATTAAAATTAATTGCTCTTATTTCAACGCTTAGAAAACGTATATTATATAACCTAAATATTGGTTCAATTCTAGTAGAGCAAATCCAACTATTGTATAGGTACTTAATTAATAATGAAGTTTTATTACTTACTTACTTACATATTATACTTAATCATGGTTGTTTCTTATTTACTTACTACGCAAATTGATAAGCTGCATAACGTTGTTAAAATCTATGTATCTTCAAAATACTAATTACTATTCCCATTTCTTATTATTTATCTCTATTAAAGGTTTATACCTATTTCTATATATCATTATTTAAATGTACTATATTAGGAGCTCTTACTTTATTATTTTATCTTATCCTTTATTTAACTATGCGACTTCTTAAAACTAACCCTATCCTTAGGACTTGCTAATAACTTCCTTATTGATTCACCTCAACCTGCTAATCTTTCTTATATATGAAAACTTGGTAGTCTACTAGGTGTTTTGTCTTATTGTTCAAATTATTACTGGAGTACTTGTTTCTATGCATTACTCAGATACTGTTGAACTAGCTTTTATTAGTTTAGAACATTTTACTATTTAAATTAAATCAATGATGTGTTCTCTAAATTTCGATTATATGCTGAAAAAACTTAACTTATTATATTAATACTTATCCTTTAAATTATTTATTATCTGGTTTATATTTTATCCTCAGAGACTATACACGAAATATCATTACTTATGTATTGTTAATATTATAGTCATTATACTTTTTAAGTTGAAATTCGATCATAAGAGATGTAAACTAGTTTTTTTGCTTATCCGATATATTCAGGGTGCGCCTTGCAAGCATCTTCTTTTGCAGGCTTTAGAGCTTTACATATTATTACCATTCCTTGCAATAGGATTTATGTACCCAATTCTAACGCAATCTTTAATAGCTAATAACTTTTTAGGTTGTATAGCAGTTAGTAAAAAATACTTATGCCGCCTTTAGATATAAGTAAATTGGGCTTCTCACATGATGAGGTTAACAAACTTGATATTCATATCCCAGTTATAGTATGCACTACTAATCATAAGCAGAATATTTCGGTTAGTATATACCTTAAACTACAGATAGTGCGTTAAATATTTGTAGAGGTAATGGAAGGTATAAGGGACTTATATTTAAGTAATTTTAATAATTGTATGAGCAAGCATCTAAATGAGAACTATAAAACAAAGAAGTATGAACCAAGGGATGTAACCGCCTCTATTAAATTATTTATTTTTTTTAATGGACGAAAAGTGAAGAAGTGTTTACTAATTTATTTTAAATTTATTTAGCTTATTTAATATTTTATTAGCAATGATCCGCGGATCTAGTTAATTTAAATTGTATTTATTTTTTATTATCAAATAATTTATTACTCTGTTATGTTTTGAGGGGCAGGGTTTATTATAGGGGAAGTATTTATAAAAGCTTAGTATCTCTTGATGAGATAGATTCATTATGGTTGTAAGTCCGGTAGGTAAGAATTAACTCATATGAATTTGGCGAATAATTTTCGCTTCTTTAAGTTTTTTTAAGATCTTTTTTATAGGGATATAAGTTTTACCCTTAACTTCTACCAAGGTTAACCAATCAGGATTCGTTCATTTTTGGATTTTTAATTTCAGCACCAAGAAAGTTTCACTTTTCTGACATGCTACTGATGATTGTTTTCTCATCGTTAAGTTATAATCCGCATTTAGCTTTCAGTAAGTCTTTTATTCTGGATTTTATGATTTTGGCCTCATGAAGAAAACCAGCCATCATAACCATAACAACGAAGTCATCCGCGTATCTTACAAATTTCAATCTACGGTAGTTAGGATCGAATTGATCTTACCTTCTGGTCTTCCGTATTTATGATAAGATCTTAAGTTTAAGAACGGAATCCGATGTCTTAGTTTTTAAGGATTATAATTTGGCATACACAGGGTTTTTCTCCGTTTTAACCTTTATCGAATCTAAGCATTTCTTCACCCATGAACTTATCCAATTTGTCCATCACTATGTTTGCAAGTAAGGGACTAAGAATTCCACCTTGAGGGGTACCTAGTTTAGGTTTGTGTAGGGTACCTTTCTCATCAATGTGACCAGCTTTCAGGAATTTCCTTAGAAGGTAATAGCCAAGCCAAGTCAAGCCATCCCATTTTTTATAATACGTGGGTCTCCAACTTTCTCATACACACATTTCATGTTAATTTTATGGGGAATCATATCAAAACATTTTTAAATGTCAGCCTGGATTACTCAGTTGTACCGATTACCTTGTAGATAGATTTCTAACAGGGCAGAGTGAACCGATTTCCCACTTCTAAAACCATGTGATGAGGATGAGAATGTAGGGTACCTCCAACAGTGCATGTAAACCTTTTTGGACTATTTTATATTATCTCTGGGAGATTGTAATCCTAAAGGCCTCATTTTTCCATTAGATTTGAAAATTTCTACTCTACGACTGGGTCTAAATTTAAACTTACCGGATTTCAAGCTATCAATGGTGTTCTCTAAGCACTTTCGATTTATACCATCTAATGTCTCTTTATCGGATCCCTTAGTCATATTACCTGGTTTACTACGAATTTATAAGTAGCATTTTTCCAAGCATTTATAATTTAAAGCAAATGGAAGTGCTTATTTTAAGTCCCGCTGCTCAATAATTCTTTTTACAATAGTGGTAACACCGACTCCATTAGAGACCTTTTTAGGTTTTTCCAACTTAGCCAGTACTTTATTGTTATCATCTATTGTTTTTAATTAAAGACAATTTTGGGTGTCTCCCTTCAATGATTTACTATGGAGACTCCGTCCCCGCATATTATATTTATAATTAGAGGCGGTTAGATCCCGAAGATGACAGTTAGTGATGTTTAAAGTCCTTATTGATTTAGCTGCCAGCCCACCCCTTTTTAAGCTTTCTATATGGAAAGATCCTTTTTGGCAACAAGCCATGCTAACACCATCATGAGTTGCAATGCTGAAGAAACACCGATGTATTCTGCTTAATAGGTTACCTCCCCTTTAGAAGCAGGTTTTTAGGTGATAGTAGGTATCAGGTTTGTTAAGCTCAGCATGTCAATTTCTACTAATGTTGTTATCTTTCCAGGGCAGTATGAATTATACAACACTTTTACTCTCTGCTATCCATCATGAAGTTATTATTAGCATTAGCATTAGCATTAGCATTAGCATTAGCAACATCATGCGGGAGAGTCCGTAGCATTTATCAAGGTTGGCCAAATATAAATGAGATATGGGACAACATATCAACACACTAACGCCCCCATTCGGCGCACATGTAATACCCATAGGAGGTCAATTTATTCCAAGTTCAATTGTGGGACTTAGTGCTGAATGAAAGAAACTTAAAAAAATAGCAATAAAAAAAAAAAAAAAA
>Ga0154005_100658_pt1 | contig 12303 bp, 10 predicted proteins | sample TSFL089MetaG_FD_104698 | JGI IMG/M metagenome (GOLD analysis project Ga0154005, IMG submission 104698) | Attine ant fungus gardens microbial communities from Florida, USA - TSFL089 MetaG | ecosystem: Host-associated > Fungi > Mycelium > Unclassified | place: USA: Florida, Lake Talquin State...
GGTTCCCGAGATATCTGCCGATCAGTGTCCAGCACTGATTAACTGATATCTCGATGAGTACTGATCGCTTTGACACGTTTTGGGCATCGTTCAAAAGGTCTTCATGAGGGCTTTCAGACGCATTCTAGACCGTGGGAATCGTGCAAGTATCTGTGGAGTTATGGCTGAATGAAGTTTGTGACAGGACTGCTGTATCGACAGCGAGCCAGCCTATTAGACTAGTACCTTGGACGGTAGTGCTACGGTGTGAGAGAAATGCACACCTTTGAGATCCGACTGGTGAGAGTGCTCTCGAGCAGAAACTAAAAACATTTCTTTTATTCTAGTGTCTAATAACAAACCTCTACTATCTTGTGAGCCCCTCTCTTTTATATTTGATTACCTCCCCAGTGCCTACTCAATTGCACACAATTGTGAAATGACTTAGAGATTTTGACTCCCTAACTCTCCTAATTCCTTTTCTAAGCCTTCCTCTACTCTCTCTCCTGTTTCCTGTTTATACCTCTTGGGTTCTTCTTCTTCCTATCTCTTTCCAATGACTTTTGGTATATCCTCATCTTGTTCTTCTATATTTGGATTGCCAATCAGGACTAATGCACAGCCTCTGATGGTGTTTCTATTATAAACTAGGTGTCAGTTACCAGATGATGTCACTATCAAGGAAAATACTTCTAAGGTCGAGTTCACTCTCAAGAGCACTTCTAGGGGAGAGTCCGTTTTATAGATATGATATGAGACCATCCAGAAAGTGTTATGAGGTACTGATAGTGGTGATTGCGGCCACTACTCTGCTACTCAGATAGTGTTCTCGAGTACACAACCAGACTTCTAGTAGTTATGTCTAGGAAGCCGATTCTCTCTCGAGAGCCAGTTATTATGATTATTAGGTTCCAATTGTCACTTATATTGCCAAAATTAATTGTCCAGCATGACAGCAAAAACTAGAGAGAATTGGTAATATAAAACACATGAACTTTAATTTTATTTTAAGTAGCTCGGTTTCATTTTCAAGTTTCCATTTTCTCTCTATTTTGTTATTTCTTTGTTTGTATTCTCAATATAAAATACTCTAGTTGCAAGGAAGGCAAAAAAAGAAACTCTGCACCTGTTTTCTGAGCTCTAGAGTCATAAAGTTGCAATTTTGAGTGTTTTAAGTATTGTATATACCCTTACCCAGAAAAAAATAGAAAACTCATTCATAAGTGTGACTAAAACTACTTGGAAGACTTCAATAGCTGTCATGAACCAGTCTAGTTCAAAGATTGTATGACTAAAAGGGTGGGAAGAATGGGAACTCTTTTCTAATGGATTAGACAAAGGGTACTAAAATTAGAATGAAAGATAAGATCTGATAAGATAAGGGTCACATGATCTGGTCACATAACAGGTCACATGATAAAATCTTCTAGAAAGATTGCAGGAAATTACTTAAGCATATACATAGACAAATAGAAATTGTATATAAGTAGGTAGAGCAATCCAACAAGGAACTTCATCAAGTTCTTTTCGTTCTCTCATAACGTTAAGTGTGATAAGATGGTTGTCCCAACTAACTTGTTATTACAATAGCCTTATGCCCTAGGAAGTAAAACTCTTGGTATGCTTTGGGATAGAACTTGTCAGTCATATAGTTGACTGTAGTGAAGTGCCTTGTAAAACACAGCCAGATCTGAGACTATACTGCTGGATCAATGGTGAACCAGTATAGCTTGACTAGGAACTAGTAAAGTGTAATGACAAGGCTAGTCGGGACAACTGTCTTATCACACTTGACGTTATGAGAGAACGAAGAGAACTCAATAGAGTTCCTCTGTGGATTGTGTTACCTACTTATACACAAATCTTATTTGTCTATGTGTACGCTTAGTAACTACTGATCTTTCCAGAAGATTCTATCATGTGACCTGTCATGTGACTAGGTCATGTGATCTCATCTTATCTTATCTTATCTCCCTTAGAATCCCTTGTCTAATCTGTCCGAGAATAGCTCTTGTTCTTTTCATCCCTCTAACCTTACTATTTTTGGTTTGGGCAGGCGATTTATAACATAAAAACTATTATAGTGTGAGAGGAATGCATACTTTAGAGATTTGTCTTAATCTAGAACTAGTATACTTTACAATGGAACATAAAAACAGATTCTATTTCCTTATTTTATATTTTTATCAAGACAATTTTTTACTGATCTCACTTTTTATTTACTCTTGAGGCTGTTATGAATCGTAACACAAGAACTCTTTCTTTTTTATTTTTACTTTCTATTTTTAGAACAGACTTACATAATCAGAGAAGTCATATAGGAGGTCACATGATCAGTCACATAACATGTCACATTGATGTTATATAATCACTATGGGAAGGTAGTGCACAGACCAAGTAAAATAGGTATAAGTAGTATACTCAAATCTAGTGGAGACTCTAATGAGTTTTCTTTATTAACTCTGACTTAGAGTGTAAGTCTAAGCTATCTCAGTAGATGTTCACTACAGAGGCAACTTTTGTATCTTGCAAGTACACTTTTAAATTGTGTTTCATCTCTTGAACACTTTTTTTATTCTTCTGAGTTAATTTCTCCCCACAAACAACACTAGAGGACTAGCATTGTTGCTTTGTCTATAGTCCTAGCAATTCCCTCGTTTGTTTTGAAGTTGTTTTGTATGAGAGGTTCTTGCTAAAACAACTATTATAAGAGCTATAAGACTTAGTATCAAATATAACTCAGATGTCATACTAGCAAGTAGATGGCTCAATATATTCTTTATCTATCAAATATAACTATATGTTGTTAATATAAATTCAGTTGTCCTTATAGAATTATCTCTCACCTCAGACATTATACTAGTGAGTAGATAACTGAGGGTTCTTCATTATAATCCTGTTCATATATACTTGTTCCATAGGTCCCTAGTTAAGTACCTCACCAGTCTGACCATTCAAACAGGTATCTGACCAGGTGAGTACCTTACTAGTTGTTCCTTCTATACCTAGTTGCAATTTCCAATACTTAGAAAGATGAGTGTTGATGATTGGACAGAGTATGAATGAGTATGAGGTTTGAGTCTGATTTAAGATTATAGATAAGTAGGGCCCATAACCTTTTATAATAAGTGGTAGAGACCTAGAGTGATAGGCAACACTCAGAACTGTGAAATAAGACTGACTATATATTAAGAATTACCTAGAGTGATAGACAACACTGTAGGTATACTGAGTAACAAATCCTAGTCCATAATATAAATCATTCTTACCTCAGAATTGTGAAATGAGACTGAGGTGCACAAAAAAGTCAACCAACTACAAAAATAGATTATGTAATGTGTGAGATGGAAAAAAGGAACTATGTCCGAAATGGCATAACCACAACACTTCTTTCCCACTTCTCTTGTGTCTGGATCAGTTGTGAGTGATCTGGGTTTCTCTTTGTACTTTTGGCTGTGTATTGTAGGGTGCTAGGTACTTTACCACAGACTGCGATCAAGCACCACGTTATCAATCTCCACGTGACATAGTGATGTCACATCCGAAGATTGTTGCTACAAGAATTACCGAAACTGCATTTCTAGATTCCTACAGGAAGTCATCCATTTTTTTCGGTATCGACGGCCTAGAGGATGTTTACTCTTTTTTCACCTTTGCACCACTTAGCCAGGAACCGAAGCAGCTGGACAAGGACCTACAGTGCTCTGGCACACAAATTCAAGCACGTAACTAGCACAGACCCCATCTCATTACCACATAAACAGGGCACATCACGACCTTACCCCTTGAACCTTGTTGACGCAGAGCTCACCCACATCCAAGATCAACTAGTCAACGGTCTGGGTTCCGCGCATCCGGCGTTGGCCGTGCTATCCCTAAATCATTTTCTTGAACCGCGGGATCAACTACGTTCGGCTGCGATACTCCTCTTTGCAAAGGCTACGAATGGCCTAGGTGAGAGATGGCGGGAGAAACAGTGGCTCGCAGCATATGAGGCCTCTGAATTGGGAGAGCTGCTAGATCGACCTCTTAGCCATCCTGGCATACTGTACGAGTCTGACTCAAGTGTGCCAGACAACCCCGAATCCTTTGAAAGTACTTTTCGTCTTCAACAGCCATCCATTGATCCACTGACGCCTCCTACGATTCCTCCGCTGGAATCTCTTGACATTGGTGTACCATTTACTATCATTCCCACTCAACTCCGGCTCGCACAGATAGTGGAGATACTTTACTTAAATTGGCTCCTCTATGACTTTGTATCAGATATACCCTTGGACAATGGCATGGACAAGATGGTGATCCTCATTGGTGACTTTTTCCTTGGAAGAGCAAGTCCAGCGATTCCTGACTTGGGGGAATGCGAAGTCGTTCACCTTATTGTGACCATAATACCCAATCAAGTTCAAGGCGAAGTTCTCCGTCTGCAACTTTCAAAGCTGGGTACTACACAAGAACAAACAACATACTCTCTAAATGATGTCTGGGATTTGTACCTCAACGTAACATATTTAAGGACGGCAAACATGATGGGAAAGATGATTAGGAGCGTAGTTATTCTCGGTGGCTCACGGGACTCAGATTTCTACAAGGATTTAGCTCACGCTTATGGTTATAACCTCGGAATGGCCTACCAGGTCAGTCCCCAAGCGTACCGAAAACAGAAGATTTTAACTTACCCATGCCAAAGATTACTGAAGATGCTCGCGCCTTTGAAATAGGCCCTTCCGAGCTCAGGTCTGGATTAGCAACAGCACCTGCCCTTTTCGCATGGGAAGAGTATCCGGAAATGCAAAAGTACATTTCAAGGAATTTGTCGGCTGATGGAGATCTTGAAGCGGTAGGTACTTTTTTTGACTCAGTAGATCTGAATTCAACCTCATCTTCAAGGTCTTCGACTATGTATCAAGGTCCTCAGCAATTGAGCGCACGCGAGATCTTGCTCGTAGCTATGCTCAGAAGGCATGTGACGTTCTACATTTTTTACCAGAAAGCGACGCAGTACATGGTTTGGAAGCACTTGCCTTGTTGGCAGTCAACTAACCGTTTTTATCAAACAAGCTGGAAATATTTCTGCCTGCCATGATGATTATATCAACAGTACTAAACCTCCTCTGGCTGATTCCGAAAGCAAAATAGCATTAGATACAGTACACGATGATAACTGCACCAAATCCCGAGTCGACGTACATGCATTCTACACAAAAGTAGTGGACAAAGACCCGGTGGTGAGACTGTCAATTTGAATAAAAGAGAATGTTTCGGTCGTAATCAGACTCGTATAAATGATTCCAAGGACGGTATGCTAACAAGCCACAAAACTCCGAAAATCGGATGACTTATAATATTGTCGATGTTGAAAAGAAAGCAGACACATACCAGTGATCGTAACGAAGATGAAGTTGAAAGGTGTCGGCCTATGACAGCTGATCAAAAGAGAATGCTGGAAGCTCTCGGACCTTCCTGGCGTAAACGCGTTCGAGGCGTGAATACTGGGGCTCCTTTGCTTCCCGCATTTCTACCAGAATGAGTTGCTCAATGGCAAAAATAAATTCTTCTTCGTATCCATGTCTGAGGAGCATCGGCCTCCCTGCTTTTAAGAAGGTCTGGATTGCATCAGACCTCACTGCTGTTTGTCGAGAAATTAATAACATACAATAACATCATATTCCAAAATATTGCGATGGTTTCTGAGAAATTCTGCCTCAGCAGGAGGACGGTTATAGTTTCCAGGAATTATTGGAAGCCAGAATTCATCGTGAACAACCTCATCATAGGCGCGATGGACATCGAGCCAGCCTTTGAGATTCCTAGATGCACTAGGTTCCCCTCCTCCGATGGAAGTGATGATGGCGACTGCTTTGAGCCAATGTGCCCAATAGGGCGATTTCCAGTTCTTATCTCTGGGGTTGGGTATAATATCAATTTTTATGGGCTGATGGTGTCTATCATAGGCAAGAAAGTCAACCTCAGTCAGGTCAATTAAACCACCTGGCCGAAGGACATCAGAGATTTCATCTATCAACCTGAAATAATCTTTAATCTATGCGGAAGAGTTGGTCAGAGTTGCGTCGAGGATATAAGATCCCTACCCCAGTTGCAATAAGTCGAGCATGAACAACATCAAAAGCTCCATAAAAATGCTCCAGTCCGAGGTTTATATCGTCCACTTCTGACCTGCGAAGGATCAGACTTGGAGGGTCCGATAAGGGTATAAATTAACCTGAGATTAGGAGGCATTCGAATCGATGGTTCGATGTAATCAGATCGTGTGCCAATCATGTCATACATGACTCTCATGGGGACCAGGTCAATCGCAACCGCGGAGCAGTGAGAGAATATCCGGGCCGCGTCAATGATCCTTCAGGTGGATCAAAGCTAGGCTCCAGTAGAGATGGAAAGATACACGGACCAGTTGCCGGATCCCGACCCAAGATCCACTATTGCCTTTTCTGAGCCGTCGTCAGCAAGAACCTCGTACATTGGAGGGACAAATTTGTGACCAAGGAGGGAATTCAACATATCGTACTGTCGTTCTAGAAATCCAAGAAAAAATCAATTTTAGTAATACCCCATTCACGTGAATGAATATACCTAGACGGTCAAGTTCCTCTTCATCCACCGGTAATTTGTATACATCTGAATAACTGTTCAGATTCCGGCCAAACTCCTCTCTGTACAGAGTGGCTCGCAGTTGTTCGTCCATATGTATAATAGGTTCAGGTTCGGGCGAAGGAGTCCGCATAGAAACACTGTCGTCTTCGGCGGAAGTCACTGTCGTTGCGCCTGTTCGTCCATATTCGCTAAAGACAATTGCCGATGGTACTGACTCAGTTTCGCTGCTCAAGTTATCCTCCTCTATATTCATTTCAGAATCGTTGTCGACGTGGTAGCAGGTGTAAGAAGAGGGCATTGAGTGAGGACTTGTGAGCAAGCTAGGGCGGCTGTATTTGTTTGTGGTTAGGTATATAATGGATCTACTGATTGAATCAACTATCGAAGCGGCGGATATAAGTTGCAGTCCGACACATGGACCTCTGATGATCATTGCCTGACACAGCAGGCACTGTGCCAAATAATCAGCTGGATTATCAAGTAGTAATCATAATCCTATGGGAGATCAATTCCTTTCTATTCATTGATTGATAATGCAGTACTTGAGCACAGCTATAGACTTGCAAGTATTGATATGAACTGATACATCCATTCTACTTCTCCACTACCATTCTTGTCATCACCACTCTAAGTATCTTTTTTTTTTTTTTTAAATCATTGATTTATTACACAGGACACATAGGCAGACCATGGCAGATACACTGTATCTACTTAAATACACTCGCAAAGAAACAAAAGATTAAAAAGAAAGTTCAAACACATTTAGGTAACGTGTTGGTATTTTAATAGATACCAAAGCCTTTTATCAACCATTGTCAAAGCAAAATGATGTTGGGTTGCCAATGATGAATTCCACAAAGCTTGAAATGCATATGTCCCTTGGATGTAGTGCCACCTCATATTGTTTGCACTACATGAAGATGTGCTCCCATGTTTCAATGTCAGCCTCACTACATGGATAGTGGATAGCCATGTTGGGAAAGAACCTTTGCCGGTATTCTCCTATAGGTATGTGTCTGAGCATCATGCGAATGAATCTTGCATATACAGAGTTGGATATTCCTATATGCAGTAGCCAAGATCCTCCTTTAGTGTATGTTGGTTTGATGACTTGTTCATTGTCATCTTCAAACTCGAGGAAGAGTTGTCCTTTCTTTTTACTATCTTTGAACGACTTTTGCCATGATTCTAGCAGAAGATCGCATTCTTTTTTTTTACTGAATAAAAATGAATTTTTTTCCAAAAAGATGGGGGGGACATGAGATGTTTTAGCTTCTTCATCTACTAGGGCATGTCTAGGCCACTTTAGCTTGCTATGACAATACCAGAAGTATATTGAGTTGCATCTGTCTTTTTCAAGGAACATTTGGATTTTAGTAGTGATGGAAATAATAGATTTCTGTAGATGTTGATCACCCAAACTGAAGATTTTGTTCCCAGCTGCAAGCGGATCAGTAATGATGATGATATGATATGCGTCCATGCTTTCAAGTGCTGACATGAGGCCTATGCATATAACCATGAGTTCAGCTTCTAATGGGGTGATGTTAGTGGTATGGGCTTTAAGACAGTCAGTGATTTTGTTATCTTTCCAAATGTGGACCACTGCTATAGTAGAGCCTGTTGTTTTGATGCTTCTATCTGTGATAACAGTGATATTCATAGAAGCTGTTTGCATTTTGCTGAAAGTGATGTCTAGTTTTGATGAATAGACAAATAGACCTTCATCATTGGATGATTCAGGAGAATGAAAAGTAATTTTATCAGAGAAATAATCGACTAATCGCAAACCAGAATAAAAAATAGAACGAAAGGGATCAAACTCGTCTTTGATTTCTGTTAGTCTTTAGTTGACGTCCTTGATAGGGCTTTTCAGTTTGGACTGTTGTTTGCTAGTAAAGTTGGCCAACAAGTATTTGTGAGGTCTTTGATTTTTACTATGAGGGTGGTCAAGGAGGGAGTTGATAGTATGTGACAGAAGTATAGTTGCATATCTAAGGTGGTGATATCCATTGAGTTTTCTGAGATGAAGGGCTATCGGAACAAGGCCAGCTATAGCTTTTATGCCTTTGGATAGAGATATGCAGAAAGCCCTAGTGATCCACAAGGCTGCTCTGCATTGCATTTTCTTTAATTCGGTTAGATTTTTAACAGTTGGAACACCTTTGAAGAACTATAGTTGGAATCTATATAGCACTATTGGAAGGATGTATGTTCTATATAAAAGCCACTTTTGGAATGGTAAAATACCTCTTAATGAGCTGCCTAGCATCTTCATTGTGTTCAATGTCGAAAGGCATTTAGTGGTATAAAAGTGAACATGATGATGAAAATTTAGTTTGCAGTCAAAGAAAAACCCTAGGTATCTCCAGATGAGCTTGGAATAAAGTATGGGGCCTTCAACAGAAGTGAGGGCGATAGACAAATTAGGCAGACATTGGAATTGTATAAAATGAAATACTTTTGATTTACCATGTTCCATGATAAGGCCTGCATCCAAGAGAATTCTGGATATCATATTGTAGCTACTTAGAAGAAAGGCAGAGAACAGTTCGTAACTCTTCTTCTGAGAAATTAAAAGACCATTGTCAACAAAAGATAAAACATCTGTGGGTATGTTTTCTTTTAGATTTTTTATTCTTTTTTTGAATGTTTTTATAATTGGGGTGAGATGTATGGCTGATAAGATGGGAGATAGAGCAGAGCCTTGACCAATGCCTACACTAGTAGCAAACTTTTGAGAGGTAAAGCCATTCTATACATAGGTGGTAGATCTGTTAGAGTGGTAACTCTGAAAAAACTTTAGTATGTTAGCATTTAGACCAGCTTTCTCGAGACATATGGAGAGAAAAGAGTGGTTGAGGGAAGGGAAGAACTGAGCTATGTCAAAGGCTATAACACTCGTATAACACTCCTTGGTCCAACCAGCACAGATAATGTGAGTGAGGTACATTCTAGTGTCTATGGTTGAGTGTTGCCTGATGTCTCCTAATTGATTGAAATCGAGGAATCCATTAGCTGAAAGATGGAATTGAAGATGATGGCTGATAACTTTCTTAATGAGCTTACCCATGGTATTTAGTAGGATGATGGGTCTAAACACTTTGGGAGTATTGTATGCCTCTTTGTTGGGTTTTGAGATAATGATCAACATGGCTTCTTTGAACTGATTAGGCTAGTAGCCAACTGTAATAAAAGCATTAGCAATATTTACAATCTTACTAAGGTAGACTTTGTCATGGATAAGTGGTTTAAGATATCTTCATGTAACATGATCAGAGCCGGGGGCAGATGATATCGAGCACTTATATAAAGACTCAAGTTGTGGTTGTGATAATCCTAACCCAAATCTCACTCTATGTCAGAGTAGACAAAGAGAACTTGTTAGAGTTCCCGCTAATTTGCTTGGCTATTTATACACAAATATGTATTTACAAGTATTTGTCTAACTATTTTATCCTGCACATCTCTTTTGAGTCATGATGTCCCACGTGCATTTAATATTACATAATTATCAGAAAATAAAATAAAATAAAACAATCTGCTGCAGTAGATTGTCTAACTTGCCTGCCATTTTATAACAACTTAGCTATAGTATTTTTAAACTCTTGGCCGAAGGCCATTCTATGTCACTGCATTGGTTGATCCCTTCTAGGAACCTGGTATTGATTAGTCTGTTCTCAGCTAAGTTGTATGAATTGTATAGAGCATTCCAGAGGGCAGTGAGATTATTGCACGGTTGTCCTTTAAAGTATATAGCCTTAATGGCAGGAGGTTCTTCTTTTTTACCCAACTCATAAGGTTCTAAGGCCTTTTGTTGGAAGACATGATTTCATGAATCTTTTGATTGAAGAATATTCTTTTAGCATTACGAACTGCTGATTTGAAGGCCTTCCAGCTCTGGATATTCTCTGTCTCATAATATATATTAATACAATCAGTGCATTGGTTATTCCACCACTCCTTGGAGTGTTTGGTAATGCACTTAGTTGTAGAGTATATGGACCATGCATTCTTGAAAGCCATTGTGAGGAGGGTGATGCACCTTTGTATGTTTTCTTGATTCTTCAAATCCGATGTGTCGATGCATCTTACATTCTCTATGATATTTTTTATAAAAGCTTCTTCTTCTTCACTGTCTTTCTTTATTGCTTAAATTGTAATGTCAATGTTTTCTTCTTTTATGCCCACATCTATGATGAGAGGGACATGGTCGGATGGTAAGCAGATATCAGGGTTAAGAGTATGTTTGTTAAAGCCCGTATTATTTGGATTTATAAAGACAAGATCTAGGACAGAGTTAGAATCATGATGATTGTCTGCAAACCTAGTGGGGCCTGGGTTTATCAGTGAGGCTAGATCAAGATCTAAACTATCAGCAATAGACATGAGATCTTCTGTGTAAGTGGAGTGATAGTGGACATTGGGGTCCCAGTTGTTATCCCTGATGTTGAAGTCTCCTGTCATGACTAGCATTTTTCCAACATTTCTTATATTGTTACATAGAACCTGAAGAGCTGTTTGATTGCTGTCAGAGTATACATTGATGATGAAGTTGACATCTTGGCCATTGTGAAAGTCAATGATGTTGATGTCTTGGTGATTTATCAGGTCTTTTTTAAGAGAAAATCTCATTCTTGAAAGGCATTTGTTAATGTATATTGCTACTTGGGGGTAATTTTCAATGTTTCTGTCATTTTGTATGAATAAAGACCAATTGGGGTGATTAGGGGTATCATAGTAAGGGTTGCCTTCAGGATTTGTATGGCTGGGAATATACCACAGTAAGGACTGAGGGGGTTTCTGAATGAGGATTATATCAGAAATATTTTTTTGAGTTTCTAAAATTATATCAGTAAGTGTTTTGTTTTTCCTGACGTTCTGAGAGAAGATTCGTAGGTTGTACTTAATCATATATTGTTACTGCTGCCTACGGCAAGGTGGATTGAGTTAGCTCTGATTTCTCTGGCTTCCTGGGCTTTTTTTAAGTGCCATTCTTGGTTGAATCTATGTCTCCAAAATAGACATTTATTATTGTCAGTCATGTGCTCATCTTTGCAATTAACATATTTAAACGAATGTGAGCACAGTTCACCTTGTTTTGTTTCTAGATGAGGAGGGTTGATTTTGAAATTAGCCTTGTAACACCATACCATGTCTCTGTGATGCTCGATCCTGTGAGGACCGCCACATTTCTGACATCCAGTGCTGTGAGCTTTGCATGCGAAGGTAGAATGGCCCCATTTCCAGCAGTTATGGCATTGAGGGATGCTTGGATTCATGTTTGTGCCTCTGATGGTGACTATGTACCTGCCAAAGTTGAATGAGTGGTTAATCAGCAGTTTGGCCTTAGAGCTATTCTTGGAATCCCATATATCGATCCAAATGATGAACATGTCAGATTTGGGAGATGCTTTGATAACTCAAGGCCTGGATGCAAGAGTGATACCTTCAAATAAATCAGCATTTCTCATGAAGTTGGTGATATCGTCACTAGTCAAAGTAAGACCGCTCGGTTGAATAAGAGTTGACAAAGAGAACTCGTTAGAGTCCTCACTAATTGGTCTAGTTACTTTATACATGAACCGGTATTTACTAGTATTTGTCTACTCAAATTATCCCGCAGACTCCTTTTGAGTCATAGTGTCCCACACACTTCAAACTATTACATAATAAAGGGAAATGAAAAAGAAATAAAATAATCCGCCA
>Ga0154005_100661_pt1 | contig 12266 bp, 12 predicted proteins | sample TSFL089MetaG_FD_104698 | JGI IMG/M metagenome (GOLD analysis project Ga0154005, IMG submission 104698) | Attine ant fungus gardens microbial communities from Florida, USA - TSFL089 MetaG | ecosystem: Host-associated > Fungi > Mycelium > Unclassified | place: USA: Florida, Lake Talquin State...
AGTGTCTCGGTTCCATGTTCTATTGTGGTATTCTTCTGGTTGACGATGTCCGTAGGAATGTCATGAGCTTGTTCAGTCGCTTGTGTTATAGTGTTCTTGGTATCTTCAATGCTCTTGGCTAGTCCAGGGAAAGAAGTCATGATCTGGTCAACCGCTTGATGTCCTCCTTGCAACCCTAGCTTCTGTGCCTGCTCCCAAGATTCTTCAACTTCAATCTGGGGAATGGACACAGCCACTAGAGTATTCATGGGCATAGAGCTTAAACAAAAGCAAAGGAGAGTTTTACTAACATGGCATTTATATGTTATTTATATGTCAAGTCGCCGCTTGAATTGATATCAGTCACGCTTTTCCACTATATTTAGAACACCATTGTTGCAACTATGCCACTCCCCCGCCAGGTTATCTGTAGCTGCACTGTTTATCGCCATTACACTTTCCTCACACCAAATAATCAACCCATCCATGAATATTCACGCAGCACATTCATATTATTCATGGAGCAAGCAATGTGAATCGGTAGCAGTGACTGAGGGTAACCTAATCGGGTAACGGATGAACTGTTAGTATCCTTGCTCCGCTCTGTTGGGAAGTCTTATGATTACACCCCCAAGTACCTTAGATTTGTTCTCTAACCAGCTTCTCTGTTCTTCTTGACCATAACTCCCAAATCTAATCCCAATTATCAAATATAAATATGGGGGCCTGTACAGTGATAGGTGCAACTTCAAATTGATGCCAAATCCCAATCTCTGTTTTTCAAAGCTTACAATCATTGCACATTGGATTCTTATTGAACAGCTGTGACATAATAGTAGCTGAGTCTAATACAGAGAACTAAGTCTTCAAAATTAAGTAGCATAGTAACAGAGTATGACTATGTGTATAGTTGCTATAAACAAATGATTTTTTCTTTTCCTTTCTTTATTTTTGTCAGATGCATGGGAATGACTTACCAAAAGAGAAAGAAGTGACTCAAAAGAGATGTATAAGAGTTATAAATGTATACAAATATTTATTTGTATATAAGTAGTATAAATCAATTAGCAAGGACTTTAGCAAGTTCTCTTTATCAACTCTGACTTAGAGTGTGATCTTAAGTTAGCTTGACTAATGATTACTATAGTAATAGTGTTATGAATATAGAGTGGGATTGCATCAACTATAAGGCCTGGGATAACAATGAGTGGTTATTAGAGAAGTAGATTAAGAATATGATATCACAAAGTAAACTCAGATGTTATGAATGATAGATGGAGCCAAGACAATGCTATGATCCAAGAACAATTAATCTTATCAACCAGCTCTATTTGGACAATCTCTGGTTTGAAAACAACACAACTAATGACATAGTAGACATTTAACTGTTAAGTCAGCCCAATGATGGAAGAGGTAAGGGAAAATAAAGAGCTTTGTTTTTGTGGTTTGAATAAAATAATAATGTGCTTTACCATCCTTACAAAAGTAGGCAGTACTAAGTCAGAGAGTCAAAATCTCTAAGTCATTCCATAATTATGTGTAATCAAGTAGGCATTGGGGAGGTAATCAAATGTAAAAGGAAGCACTCATGAAATAGTAAACATTTGTAGTTTAGAGACTAGAATAAAGAGAAATATTTTTAGTTTTTGCTTGAAAGCACTCTCATTGGTCAGATCTCAAAGATGTGCATGTAAGAAACAGTCACCCAAGTAACTCAGGTAGGTGGCTCCCAACTCTAAGTCAGAGTAGACAAAAAAAACTTGTTAGAGTTTCTGCTAGATTTGAGTATACTACTTATACCTATTCTACTTGGTTTGTGCACTACTTTCCCATGGTAATTATGTGACATTACTGTGACATATCATGTGATCTCCTATGTGACTTCTCTGATTATGTAGGTCTATTCTAAAAATAGATAGAAAAAAGAAAAAGTTTTTATGTCACGATTTATAATAGTATGTTCCTCTCATATTATAATACTACCATCCAAAGTACTAGTCTAGTAGACTAGCTTGCTGTCAATACAGCAGTCTTACCTAAATTTCATGTTGTCCTCATGCAAGCTTGCTCTCAACTAACCATACAGTTAGTAACTTACTCCGAAAATATATAGCAAGTAGTTTAGCTCCTAGTTCAAGTGAATACCTAGTTCTTCTTTAGAGTAGGTATCTCTTAAAAGAAGTTTTATAGAGCTTTATAAAAAGGAAATAAGAGAAAAAGAGCTCTTAGTCACTCAAGTCAAATTTTAGCTCTAGAGCAATGAAGTACAAAAATAGAGATTCTTCTTTTTCTTGTACTATTCTGTACTTCTAGAGTATTATATTAGTATTATAAAGCCCAGAATGTAACAAACAAAATTAAAAAAAAAATACTCCTGATTACTAGAAAAGGCAGATAGAATAAGTTAAGTTTGTATCCAATCATGCAATAGCTACTCTCTTATCATAAAACACCCACTCAAACCAAAATTAGTATGGCTAGAGAGATGGGAAGAACGAGAGTCATTCTCAGATGGACTAGATGATGGATTCTAATTATAAAGGGGGATAAGATAAGATAAGATGGGATCACATAACTTGGTCACATGACAGGTTACATGATAAAACCTTCTGGAAAGATCAATAGTTACTTAAGTGTATACATAGACAAATAGAAATTGTGTATAAATAGGTAACTCAATCCACCAAGAGACTCTATTGAGTTCTCTTTGTTTATCTCTAATGTTAAGTGTGATAAGATAGTCACCACGACTTACTTGTTATTACATCTCTATACTTCCTATTTATTTCCTACCAACTTTTTTTATCTCATTGGCCAAACTTGAGCCTATTCTAAGTATCTTGAGGTATCCAAGAGGTGATTTAGATGTTGGTCCAACCACTTTTAAGTATGTCTTCTTTGTCAATCTCATTTCTCTCTGCTTCTGGCTTTCTCAATCCCTTCTTTAAACTTTCTCCTAGTCTCTTCTTTGTTTCCTATCTATTTCTTTTAGGCCCTTCTTCTTCCTATATCCTCCCAATGACTCTCAGCATATCTTTGTCTTGTTCTTCTATATTTGGAATACCAATCAGAACTGATGTATGGCCTCTAATGGTATTCTTATTATAAACCAAAGGTCAGCTACTGAATAACATTATTATCAGGGGAAATTCTTTTTAAGGTCAAATTTACTCTCAAGTACACTTCTAGAGGAGAGTCCACCTTATAGATATGATATGAAACCATCTAGAAAGCTTTATAAGGTATTGATAGTGGTAATTATAGCTACTAATCTATTACTCAGATAGTGTTCACAAGTACATGACCAGACTTTTAGTAGTTATGTCTAGGGAGCCAGTTCTCTTTCAAGAGCCATATATTATGATTATTATAATGACTGTTAGCTGAGTTAGCTTAAGATCACACTCTAAGTCAGAGTTGACAAAGAGAACTCGTTAGAGTCCTCGCTAGATTGCATATACTACTTATACGAGTCCAATTATTTGTCCTTATTTACTGATCTAACAATACTATATAATTAAATAAAATAAATATAAATATAAATATAAATATTGACTTAGAGGGAATAGGTGATTCATAACAATTATTATATCTCAAATATTATTTATATTGTCTAAATTATTTGTCTGGTATGATACTGGTAAATATGCTGTCAAGTGACTTATAACTATAATATCATCTATTTATTAAGTTTGTCACATATCACACCTGAGTTTTTTTTAAAATCATAAATTTATAAATTTATAACATAGTTGTAATGACAAGGCCAGTCGAGACAACTTTGCTTATCACACTCAATGTTAGAGAAATGAAGAGAACTCAATAGAGTCTCTCTATGGATTGCTCTACCCACTTATACACAATTTCTATTTGTCTATATATACAGCTAAGTAACCTCCCATAATCTTTCTAGAATGTTCTATCATGTGACCTGTTATGTGACCAGGTCATGTAATCCCTATCTTATCCTATCTAATCTCTTGCTCTATTTTTAGTACACTTCATCTAATCTATCCAAGAATAATTCTTGTTCTTTCCATTTCTCTAGGCATACTATTTTTGGTCTGGGTAGGTTTATAACAATAGTGCTCACAGTCTGCAGTAAAGTACCTAGTACCTTACAATATATGGCCTAAACTACAAAATGAGAAATGTACAAAACCCAGATCACTTACAACTGATACAAATACAAGAGAAATAAGAAAAGGAATTAAAGAAGCAGCACTCTACAGTTGTAAGGATCTTAGTTGTGGTTGAGTAACCTTAACCTTAATCCCACTCTAAGTCAGAGTTGACAAAGAGAACTTGTTAGAGTTCTTGCTAATTGACTCAGCTACTTATATACAAATATGTGTTTACAAGTATTTGCCTAACTATTTTATCCCACACATCTCTTTTGAGTCATAATGTCCTGCATGCATTTTAATATTACATAATTATTAGAAAAGAAAAAGAAATAAAATAATCCGCCACTGCGGATCATCTAGCTTGCCTGCCATTTTATAACACTACCTCCTTCTCAAGGGTCCTCGTCCCAAGGACTTCTTCATAGTTCATTGTATGGATCCCTTAGATTACCCATATCTTCATTTTCATCTTCTAGCTCCTTCAAATACTTCCTATCCTCCTCTATCCTTTATTGATCTTCCTTATCTTCTTTTTCATTCCATTCTTCTATTATTCCTCCCTTGTACTTGTGTTCCTCTTCCTCCATTCTTTTCAAGAACGGATTTCTACTATATCTGGAGAACGTATTTTTCTTCCACCATCTCCAGTTTTCTTCCATATGCTTCCTATACTCTCTGTCATATTTCTTGTTACCCCATCCATAGAGTAACTTAGCCATATACCTCCCTAGTAATTCTCTGCTGAATGCTTTCCTTTCTTCTTCTGCTGAATGCTACCTCACTTCTTCTTCCTCTTCTCTGCGATATTTCTTTTTGAATTCTTCTACTAATTCCATCGCATTCTTCAGATTCTCTCTACTTTTCCATGTATCTTCCTCCGCTGTACATCCCTTCCATTGTACTAAGTATTTATCCCTTCCCCACACTTTTCTTTTGTTTATAATTTTCTCTATTTCCTACTCTTCTTCTCTTTCAGTTACCACTGGTTGTGGTGTTTCTTTTCTCTGTTCTTCTACTTGCAGTTTGTACCGTCGTATCTGACTAACATTAACTACCAGATGTATTTTAATCATACTAGGTAGTTCTAATTTAATTGCATTACTAGAGATAATTGCTTTGACTTTGTAAGGTCCCATAAAGTGTTCTGTGAATTTCTCTGTGCATCTTCTAGCCATTTGGTACTTTAGGTCTTTAGTGCTAAGCAGCACTAAATTGTCTACTCTATACTCTTCTATTTCTCCTCTCTCTCTGTCTGCATACCACTTCATATCTTCCTACACCTTTTGTAGCGCCACTTTGGCTTCCTCCTATACCTTTCTCATTTTTTCTGCAAATTTCTCCACTCCTTCATACTTCCCCTTCTTCCTCAACTCAAATCCCATTTGTGGATCCTGTCCTAGGTTTGTCTTAAAGGACAATACTTTAGTTCCAGTATACACCTTGTTGTTGTAGGCAAATTCTGCCATTTTTAGCCATTCTGGCCACTGCTTTTGTTGGTAGTCTATGAACATACAGAGGTATTGTTTCAATTCTTGGTTCATTCTCTCCATTTGACTATCTGTTTGTGGGTGAAATGCCATAGACAATTTTGTCTCGATCCCCAGCATGCGATTCAGCTCCTTTATTATTCCTGCTGCGAACTGTGGTCCTCTGTCAGAGATTATACTATCTGGTAGTCTGTGTAGTTTCCAAATGTTATTTCTAAACAATCATGCTAGTCCTTCTGTGCTCGTTTTCTTCATAGTAGGTATGAGGTGTACCATCTTTGTAAATCTATCTACTACTACTAAGATTGAATCGTAACCTTGCGCTAGGGGTAACTTCATAATGAAGTCTGCACTAATATGAGTCCATACTTTTTCCAGAATCAAATTTGGTATTAGTTTTTCTGCTGGTGGTTGCATTTGATTCTTATTCCTTTGACAGGCATTACACCCCTCCACATATTGCTTCATCTCTCTAGTAACCCCAGGCCACCAGAAGTTCCTTGTTACCAGCTCTGCTGTCTTCTACTGTCCTTCATGTCCCCCTATAGGTATATCATGGTGTAGCCTGATTACTTCTGCTCTCAACTTCTCGTCTCTAGGGACGTATACTTTTCCCTCTTTTAGCATTAGGCTATCTTCTTGACATTATTCTTCATCTCTTAACATCTTTGCCAACATCTGTTCTTTGTTGTCCTTTTCCACTCTCACTTCCCAATCTGGTCTCCTACTCAATCCATCTGCCTTTTTCATTTTACTTCCTGAAATGTATTTCAAGACAAAGTCGAATCTTGATAAGTACAGTGCTCATCTTACTTGTCTACAATTGAGCTTCTGGTTGCTCATAAAGTACTCGAGATTCTTGTGATCAGTCCAAACTTTAAATTTACTTTGGGACCCTTCCAGAAAATGTCTCCAAGCTTCTAAACAGCATATTACAACTAACATTTCTTCATCATGTATTTCATAGTTTTGTTCAGTTTCATTTAACAATTTAGAAATATAAGCCACCGGTCTCCATTTGTCATCTTCACATTTAATTGACAGAACTCCTCCCATTACAAAGTTAGAAGTGTCTGCTTCTACTCTGAACTCTTTGTTTATGTCTGGTACAACTAGTAAAGGTCTGCTAGTGAAAACCTGCTTCAGCTGTTCAAATGCTCCCTGCTGCTTGTTTTTCCACTTCTACTTCTCTTCCTTCCTTGTTAAATTATTCAGAGGTTGGGCTATTTTGGCAAAGTTTTTTACAAATTACCTGTAGTAATTGGCAAGATCCAAGAACTTTCTAACATCTCTGACCATCTTAGGTGTATGCCAGTTTAACATCCCTGCCACTTTATCTTCTTCCATCTCAATTTTTCCTTGATCCATTACTACTTCCAAGAAGTTTACTTTCTGCACCTTCTAGGTGCATTTCTCTGGTTTCATGTATAAGTCATTTTCCTCTAACCTTCTCAACACTTCTTCCACAATTGCATCATGACCCTCCTCCATTTCTATTCCTATTAGCACATCATCTACAAATACTGCTACCTTCCCCTTGTTAAATCTTATAAGATTTCATTCATCATGCCTTAGAACGTGGCTGGTGAATTTGTTATCCCAAAGAATATCACTACTGGCTCATATGACCCTACATATGTAGTAAAGGCCGCCTTCCACTCATCTCCTTCTTTTATTCTCACATTGTTATATTCCCATCGTAAGTCCATTTTGGTGAACACCCTTTTGTTGTCCATACTATCTACCAGGTCCATAATTAATGGTAGCGGATAATTGTTCTTCACTGTTTGCTTGTTAAGCCTATGATAGTCCATAACTATGTGTTTGCCTCCATCTTTCTTTTCTACAAAGAACACTGGCGAAGTTTGAGGTAATTTAGAAGGTCTAATGTATTCCTTCTTTAAATGCTCATTAACAAACTTCTATACCTCTTCCTTTTCGTTTCTGGAGAGAAGGTACACTCTTGCTTTACTTGCTTTGAAATTGTTGTTGAGATCTATTACATGATCCTATACCTGTCAGGACCCGCAGGACAATCCCGGATCCCCCTCAGAGGGTATGAGGTTAAGACAAGGAGAACTTGACAGAGTTCCCTTTATGAATTGCCTAGCTATTTATATGAGTACACGTGGCTATACTAAGACTATTCTAAGAGAGATCACGGTATCTATTAACTACCATCTGTCAGGTCCTGAGTAATTCCCCACGTCAGACAGCTTCTGCCCACATGTTCTCCCACACATGGTGGCTGCCTGATAGGCATGTGATCAAGCTCAGATTATCACTCGATCCTTCCCATGCTTGTCCCTTTTATGATCATGACGTTCCTGCGTCATAGTCGTTGTGTTCATATCGTCGTATAGTCGTTAATTAATTAGATTTAATAAAGAAAAAGATAAGTGTCAGAGCGAATCATAACAATACCTTTCTCACTAGCATTCTTTCCAACTTCATCTTCCCAAACACCTTTAGCCACTTATGGAACCTCTTGGGTACCATTTCCTCTACCTTCTTATGATCTGCCTCTATCTCCTTCTTTCTTCCCCAGTCTTATTTCTCATCTATAGTCCATCGTACAATTTTCTTCTTGTCCTCTCTGATCTCTTTCTTCCCTTTTATTCTTACTGCTTTTCCACATAGTGGTGGACATCTCATCATCCTCACCTCTTCCTTTTCCCAATCTATCTCTGGGTTATGAACTGCTAACCATAACATACTCAATATCACATCTGTCTTTCCCAACTCACAAACATCCATTCATACTCTTTCCACATGTCCTCTGTAAAACATATTCACCTCTACCTCATAATTGCACCTCCACTATTACCAGTACCATCTACATTTCTTACTTGTAAAAGTCGATCCAATTTAATCAACCTATATCCTCCCCTCTGAGCTAAGCTTTTGCTCATAAACATTCCCATTGCTCCACTATCTAACAATGCTTTCACTGTCCTCCCTTTGTGAGTATTTATCTTTTCAATACCCACTGTCATCCATACTTCTCTCAGAGGCTTAAATGTTTGCCTCACTTCTCTTGCTTCCATCTTCTGCACTGCCTTTTGATTGACAGTTCCTGTTATTCTCCTTGGATCAGTGATTCCAGTCCTTCTCTTCTGGGCCCTAAGCACTATCTGTTCCATCTCCCCACCCCAATTCCACCATAGTGTTTTTTTTCCTGTCCTACATGGCAAACAGAAAATCTCTCCTTTCTTATTCCTCTCTACTCTTTCTTTTACTACATCTCTCACATTGCATGCACTACACACTACTCTTTCCACTCTTTCACTTTGTGCCTCTCTTTCTCTCCACTCCTTTACTTCCCTGCAACTTTCACACCACATATGTAACAGTTGCTTTTTAATCAGGAACCCTTGTCCATGGTTCTCCTGAGTCTTGGTGCCTTTATAGTTGCATCCACGACACTCCACAAAGGTTACTACTTCTCTCTGTATCGTCCATCCTTCCATGCTCATCCTGGCTCCTCTTGGGGGTAGTCCTTTTGCACTGGAGTGCAACTTCACTTTCTTCCAGACCTCCTGTGGAGGTACCACTTCCTTATTTTTACTCCTCTCATTTTTCCTGGGACATTCCCATTTCTTGTGTCCCTTTTCCCCACATACGAAACATTTCACTTCTACTTCTTCTATTACTTCCTGCCTCCTTACTTCTCTTACCCCACACTGCATTACTTGACTCCCCAACACTTCAAATTTATTTCCTGCTACTCTCTTCTCCTTTTGCTCTTTCCTACTTCTACAGTTCCGGGTAAGGTGCCCAAACTTCCCACATTACCTACACAGCTTTCCTTCTCTTCCTTTCAATTCTGCCCTTAATTTGGCGAGGGCCTGTCTTTGATTGAGCATGTCGCTCATGAGTTAGTTGTACACTTCTAAGGACATGATGTTTTGTACTTAGAAGGGCAGATTGTTGTAACATGAGAAAGTTTGTAGATTGTTTGAGGGACTCATTGTATTCTTCTCCTGTCTCACTTGTACATATGCTAGGGTGCAAGATCTTTACCCAGCCAGGTGCCTACTGCTGTACTGACTACTACCCTAATATTAGGGTAGATTATCACTTCATAGAGAAGATCCCTACTCTAAGTAGCCTCCTAAAGAGTGACTACTATTCTTCTGCATAGACTGATCACAATAGACCAGTAGCACAAAGTTGTTATAACAAAAAGGATACAAGTATTCTACAAAGCCCACTTAATTGCAAGGTCTGGTCTGGGCTAGTACCTGAGTTTGGTTCTAACCATCCACCTCTGGAGTCTAAACTTCCCAGTCAGTCCACTTAAGCTTGTAGCCTGGCTATGAGGAAGTTGGGAGTGATCTGAGTTGATCACACACCGAGGGAGCGATGAGAGTAAAGTTTGACAAGGATCAAGGCAATCAGTGTCTGGTAGTGGCAAATGAGTTCTAGTATAAGGATCTTAGTTGCAGTTGAGTAACCTTAACCTTAATCCCACTCTAAGTCAGAGTTGACAAAGAGAACTTGTTAGAGTTCCTGCTAATTGACTCAGCTACTTATACACAAATATGTGTTTACAAGTATTTGCCTAACTATTTTATTCTGCACATTTCTTTTGAGTCATAATGTCCTACGTACATTTTAATATTACATAATTATTAGAAAAGAAAAAGAAATAAAATAATTCACTACTACAGATCATTCAGCTCACCTGCCATTTTATAATAGCAGCTCTGTAATAGTGTTCTATTGTTATAAAATGGTAGGTGAGCTAGTCGATCTGTGGTGGCAGATTATTTTTTTCTTTTCTTATGTAATATTGAATGCATGTGGGACATTAAGACTCAAAAGAGATGTGTGGGATAAAAGTAGTTAGGCAAATACTTGTAAACACATATTCATATATAAGTAGCTAAACCAATTAGTGAGAGCTTTAACAAGTTCTCTTTGTCTACTCTAACTTAGAGTTGGAAGCCGCCTACCTGAGTTATTTGGATGACTGTTCCTTACACCCATGTTAAGGTTAAATAATGTTACTTGACCAAACAAATGCTTCATAGTTGTCTGTTAGAAGCAGGACAATATGTTTAATTACCATGCAATCACTATTTTTATAAATAAGCTGACTACAATTGTTCAGAATGTGCATACATGATTACTTTGAGGAAATCTCTTCCTGAATATTAGAGCATGCCTTGAATTTGTTTTTGGCTCCCACTAGATGCACAGGTCTGTGCTGCTTAGCCATACCATAAATGTATTAGGATAACTATTAGAATAATACCAAATATGTTTAATGCCAAAAAATATCTTGAATGCCTCTGGGTCATATGTAGATCTGATACATCAACAATATATTGTGAAATAAAGCTACAGATATAGTCTAGTGCCCAGGTGAAAACATAAGATAGATTTATATAGTATTTCATCAAGTAGTTGTTCTTCTCTGGTGCTTGTTTAGCATATTGGAATACTAGTGGCTTCAATCACATATATATAAAATGATGAGGCCATTTTTCTCTCATATTGACCTCTAAGTTGTAAATATAGTCTCTTGATTTAGCTCATACATTAGTTGACACAAATAGGGCCTCTTGCAACTCAAAATAGCCCTCAGGAAAGAGGTAGTTGGCTGGGAAGGCCATAGAAATATTCTAATAGTTATTCTAATACATTTATGGTATGGCTAAGTAGCATAGACCTGTGCACCTAGTGGGAGCCAAAAACAAGTTCAAGGCATGCTCCAATTGAGGAATTCAGGACAAAATTTCCTCAAAGTAATCATGCATGCACATTCTGAACAATTGCAGTCAGCTCATTTATAAAAATAGTGATTGCATGGTAATTAAACATCTTGTCCTGCTCCTAACAGACAACTATGAAGCATTTGCTTGGTCAAGTAACATCACTTAACCTTAACATGGGGTGCTATTACAGAGTTGTAGAGTGCTGCTCCTTTAATTCCTTTTCTCACTTCTCTTGTGTTTGTATCAGTTGCAAGTGATCTGGGTTTTGTACATTTCTCATTTTGTAGTTTAGGCCATGTATTGTAGCTAGGTACTTTACTGCAGACTGTGAGCACTATGTTATAAATTTATAAATTTATGATTTTAAAAAAAACTCAGGTGTGATATGTGACAAACTTAACAAATAGATGACATTATAGTTGTAAGTCACTTGACAGCATATTTACTTGACAGTCAAATGTCCACTGTGTGATATGTTGGGACTTGTGTTAGATGGTTTATTTTTATATTGTTTGACCTATTTGGACTTGTGGTGGACTATCTCTGGTATACAAGAAGCCCCTGTTTTGACCAATTATGCCATGGAATTTGAGTGTGGTGAAAAGAGCCCCATACACTATTCATCCAACAAGATCAGCACTTCAATGCCAGTCAGCTTCCGGTCCCTTTTTTTTTTTTTTGCAAATTCTCTCACTTCTACTGGCAACCTTGTTTCATATCACCTGATCTCTTACCTACACATATTACGTTGGTTGTAGCGCACTGGCGTGGTTGAGCTACTCTCTTCGATGCTCATTGCATCTCGGTAACCAATGTTTGTACATATCTCTTGTTATGAAAATAACCAACGACTCTAATACCCTGGACCACCTTCGGTAATAATGTCACTCGGAAAGCCTATCTAAAGTTAACTCACGGACCATCATTTACGTATCAACGAAACGAACGGC
>Ga0154005_100663_pt1 | contig 12253 bp, 11 predicted proteins | sample TSFL089MetaG_FD_104698 | JGI IMG/M metagenome (GOLD analysis project Ga0154005, IMG submission 104698) | Attine ant fungus gardens microbial communities from Florida, USA - TSFL089 MetaG | ecosystem: Host-associated > Fungi > Mycelium > Unclassified | place: USA: Florida, Lake Talquin State...
CAGTGCTGGACACTGATCAGCAGATATCTCAGGAACCGCTGAACATAAATGTTTGCTTCCACATGCACATAGAAGCTCTCTTCAATATGCTTCTGATGATTATAAATAGACCTAAGGGCAATAATATCCTGTGGAGATACAAGGACCTCAAGGTTTGGCATAATACTAATCTATTACCCATAGATACACATCAATCCTTAAACACAAACAAGGACAGCCCCTTATATGGTTAAGTTATCACTATTCTGGACACAAAAGGACTGCCATATGTAGAACAATAGGCAGTAGAACATGTAATACTCTGTCTAGGTGCACAGACCATCATTTCCTGTATATAAGGCTTCATAGTCTGAGGATTAGACCTCAGACTTAACAACATTTCTTGTTGCTTATCTACTTCGCATTTTTGAGCCTTTTGAAAAACACCTTCAAACAATCACAAATTAAGTAAGTGACCATTTGTGATACTATTTGTCTATGTATATGCTTAAGTAATTTCCTACAATTCTTCTAGAAGTTTCTATTATATAATCTATTATATAACTAAATTATGTGATCCTTATCTTTTCATTCTATTTTTAGCATGCTTTGTTCAAACTATTAAAGAAGAGTTCCTGCTCTTCTTATTCCGCTAGTTATATAATTATCACAAATGGTCACTTACTAGGTTTGTGATTGAAGAGTTGATGGTTCTCAAGCAAGATAGAATAAGCAACAAAAAATGTTGTTAAGTCTGAGGTCTAATCCTCAGACTATGAAGCCTTATATACAGGAAATGATGGTCTGTGCACCTAGACAGAGCATTACATGTTCTACTGCCTATTGTTCTACATATGGCAGTCCTTTTGTGTCTAGAATAGTGATAACTTAACCATATAAGGGGCTGTCCTTGTTTGTGTTCAAGAATTAATGTGTATCTATGGGTAATAGATTAGTGTCATGCCAAACCTTGAGGTCCTTGTATCTCCACAGGATCTTATTGCCCTTAGGTCTATTTATAGTCGTCAGAAGCATATTGAAGAGAGCTTCCATGTTCATATGGAAGTGAATGTCCACATTCAGCGGTTCCCGAAATATCTGCCAATCAGTGTCCAGCACTGATTAACTGATATCTCAATGAGTACCAATTGCTTTGATACATTTTGGGCATTGTTCAAAAGGTCTTCTTGAGGGCTTTCAGAAGCATCCTAGACCATAGGAATTGTGCAAGTATCTGTGAAGTTATGGCCAAATGAAGTTTGTGACACACTTTCCATTTTTAGAACAGACTTACATAATCAGAAAAGTTACATAGGAGGTTATATGACATATCACATTGATATCACATGATCACCATGGGAAAGTAATACACAGACCAAGTTAGGATCTACCTACTTGTATAGTGATCATTGGTAGAGATAACCTCAGCTCACACTCTAAGTCAGAGTTGACAAAGAGAACTTGTTAGAGTCCTCGCTAACTGGTTTAGCTACTTATATGCAAATTGGTATTTACTAGTATTTGTCTACTCAAATTATCCTGCAGACTCCTTTTAAGTCATGATGTTCCGTACACTTCAAACTATTATATAATAAAAGAAAATAATAAAGAAATAAGATATTCCGCTACTGTGGATGTTCCAGCTTGTCTGCTGTTTTATTACAACTTGGATTATCTGAGTGATTGGTCTTTATAATTAAAGTTCTTGTTTATTTGGTTCTACTACTTATATTTCTATATATTTGTATATGTTTATAATATTCCACATATCCCTTCTAAGTTATATTTCCATATTGGGAAATATATATCCATATGTCCATAAAATAAAATAAAAGAAAAATAAAATAAATATTAACTTAGAAAAAATAGTGATTTATAACAAACTTAATGGAGTTTTTTTTATAGATTGCTTTATCTACTTATACATAAATGCTCTTTGTCTATGTGTATACTTAAGCAATTTCCCATAATATTTTTAGAAGTTTTTATTTATCATAAAAAAATGACTACTAAATAGTACTATGAAAGTATAACAAAATACTTGTTCAATGAACTACATAAATAGCTGGACCCTTATTAGCAAGTAGCCTTGCTAACATTGCTTTTTTGGTGGAATAGTAAACTATATAGTATATGACTACTAGTCTATAGCATGACTGTAATACTATTATATGATCTGTTATATGACTGGATCATGTAATCCTTATCTTATCTAATCTTACCTCTTGTTCTATTTTTAGAATGTCTTATTCAATCCATTGAAGAAAAGTTCTTGCTCTTTTTAGTTGTTACAAAGTTCATTTGGCCATAACTCTACAAATATTTGCACAATTTTGATGGTCTTAGATGCTTCTGAAAGCCCTCAAGAAGACCTTTCAAACAATATCCAAAATATGCCAAAGCAATTAGTACTCATCAAGATATCAAGTGATCAGTACTGGACACTGATTGGCTGATATCTTGGGAACCACTAAACACAGATATTTGCTTCTATATATATATGGAAGCTCTTTTCAATATACTTCTAATAACCATAAATAGACCCTAAGGCAATAAGATCCTGTGGAGATACAAGAACCTTAATGTTTGATATAACACTGGTCTATCATCTATAAATACTCATCAATCCTTGAACACAAACAAAGGACTGTCCTTTTATGATTAGGTTATCTCTATTCTAGACACAAAAGAACTGCCATATATAGAACAATAGGCAGTAGACATATGATGCTCTATCTAGGTGTATAGACTATTCTATTTATGTATATAAGGCTCTCTAGTCTGAGGATTAGACCTCAGACTTAACAACGTCTTTTGTTGCTTACTCTACCTTGCACTCAAACCTTTGAGAATTACCACTCATCAATCACAAATCAACTAAGTGACCATTTGTAATACTAGCTATTAGGAGTATGGGATTAGTCTAAGCTAACCACATACTGAGAGAGCAATGAGAGTTGAGTTGGACAGGGATTAAGGTGATCAGTGTCCTAGAAGTGAAAACAAGTTCTAGTATAAGAGTTTAGTCTTTGGTTGAGTGATCTCAGGCTTAACTCTACTCTAAATCAGAGTTGATAAAGAGAACTCATTAGAGTCCTCACTAATTCATGTATACTACTTGTACAAGTCCAATTATTTGTTCTTATTTACTGATATGACTATATTACATAATTAAAAGAAAGAAAAAGAGAAAGAAATAAATATTGACTTAGAGAAGAAAGATTTATGACAAGTATACTCTTACTTTATTTGCTTTGAAGTTGTCTTTAAGATTAATTACATGATCCCAGACTTTCCTAACTAGCATCCTTTTTGATTCCACCTTTCTGAATACTTTCAACCACTAATGGAACTTTCTGGGAACCATTTCCTCTATCTTTCTGTGGTCTATCTGCATTTTTTTTCTTTTCCCCAGTCCTCTTTCTTATCTACTGCCCATCTAACTATTTTTTGTTCTTCCCCTTGAATTTCTTTCTTTCCTTTTACCTTCACTGATTTTCCACATAATAGTAGGCATTTCACCATCTTGACCTCTCTCTTTTTCTAGTCAATTTCTGGGTTATAGGTAGCCAACCATGGTACCTCTAATATTATATCCATCTTTTCTAACTCACACACATTTATACAAACTCTCTCCACATGTTCTTTGAAAAACATGCTTTCTGGTAGTAATGGTGCTAAGAATAGAATATAGCCTAACTGTTTAAGTAAGTAATGCAATAATAATTCATTACCCCCTTCAACAGACTTGTACTAAGCTCCAAGCTTCTCAATACTTCAGACTCTTAAAGTATTATTCTTTTATTTTTCTATTTAATCCATACTCTGACACTCTGTGGCATTGATACAAAAATAGGTACCTAGATCTAGAAAGTCTGGAAAATAGTTTTCCTAGATCATAATAGTTGGGAACATCTGGGATACCCTGAAATTTGTGTCTGGCATGTGGCCATGGGCCACTCTGAGGATATCTGGGATTTCAGATTTTCTTGAGCTGCTTATAGCAAGTCACCTATATTAGGTAAATGTACCAAAAAGAATGTCTATTTTGTCCTTATCATCCTGTCTTTGATAAGAAAAACCATCCTCCTGAATGTATGGTTTGCAACAATGAAATGACCCATCTATTGGGGGGTGGGAAACAGGCTGAGACTTCCGGCAACTGGAAAACGGAGGACCGATCTCATAAAATGAAGTAGCAGATAAATAGCAATCAACAACCCATCTTTGGATACACATTTAGGCTTGCATCACAACCGGACTTACACTTGGCCAAGACTTCACTCGCTCTCAACCCAGCCAGAGAATCGATCATGCTCATGCTAGGTTAAATTTTATGTACCTTGATCATCCAGTACAGTAGTTTTACGCCACGTTCTGCGAGTAGCAAGTCGTTACAGCCTTTTTCTTGCAGTCGTCACTAGCGTGCGGGAACGTGATGTGACGTGTTTTGACATCGGCCAGAATTATTACGCCAATTTTGTGGCTCGGCTGCATCCGCCGCAGCAAGTTTCCAGCTTGTGCGACAAGATGACAGTGCCAAAGTCAGCTTGCACTGAAGGCTGCCTTGATAGTTGGTGGTATTCCATTCCTGTCATCTCGTTGAGGCATGACACATGTACTCTGTCCGTCCTAGGCCCCAGAGGAAGGTTCAATTTGACTGAAAGTGGAGACCATTGAAAGACGTAATATCTGTTCCACATCTTGGATCCCGGATGTCCCAAGTTTTGGAGAGAAAGGTTGATAGTGCTTTCCTCAACAGATACTGGTTTTTTTCTCTCTACGGGCGCAGGAATAACAGTTGCGGGGTTTGAAATTAGTTTGAAATGGGTGACAAAGTGAGACCACGATCCTGAATCCCATGCCCATCCGCAGTAATTCTTGTCGATCGACTAATCAAATTTTCAGCTATCTATCTCTACCATCATAAAATGGAACATCTGATCAGGAGATGAAACCTAATTTATTTTTAGTGTACCATTCGATATTCCAGCCAAGCTAGGTGGATGAGGTATATAACATCTTAGCCTTAACAATAGGTCGCACTCCTTACTCTCACAAAAATATGGCTATCCAGAACAGACAGCTTCAAACTCTTTTGTCACTGATAAACAACGCAACCGAGGTTGTTGATCGTCATCTTTCTAGCTCCTCATATCCAGCACAAGATGGGCATAATGATCCAGAGCTTCGTGTCTCAATCTATACCATTGAGGCTGCCTGTTCACAGCTCGTCTGTGAAGTGGCCCGACCTAGTGATGTTCTTGTCAATGTCAGTTTCGATTGATTTCCATATCTTCAGGCTGTCATCTCAGGAAACAGAAATTCATGGCAGTAGGTCATCGTGACTTCTCTTAGCAATAATTTGAACTACATCTGTCGCTTCTAGTTTTACGAATCGGCATGTCTTCAAGTTGTCTTATCCAACAGAATTCCGGATATACTTGTAGATCATCCTTCCGGAATGCACATCTCAGATTTGGAACGACGAACTGGTATTGATCACAAAAAGCTTGGTCGGGTCCTACGCCTTCTTGCAACCAAACATGTCTTTAGAGAAGGTCAGAAGCATGTAACTGATTGTTGACCGATTCACTGATCACTGATGGGTCTAGTCAGTGCTGATACATATGCTAATAATCATTTGAGTGTCTGGCTCTTATCAACAAACCCTCTAACTCACTTTGGTCTACACATGTGCGTTTCCTTGTGCAGCACTGTGGAATGCTCACTCATGATAGCAGAACGGATGAAGCGTTTAAAGCTGCTTCTACCCTGAGTGACAACCTTAATAGTCCAGCGATAAGTTCTTCCACGCTACCTCAAGACTCTGCCTTCTCGAATTCTTTTCACATTAATGGAAGTATTTTCGATTATTTCGCTGGGGTACGTTCTTATTACTATCGTCATATCTTCACAATTACCAATGATTGTGTTCCGCAGTCATCCCCAGAACAAATCAGACGGAGAAAGCGGTTTGGGTCCAGCATGATAGGATTAGGGGCTGCAATTGAGGCAGACGCTGTTGTTCATGGTAAAACATAATTCTGGTTCCTTGATGGCTTTAGATCGAATCTCATTTGATTAAGACTTCCCATGGAATGAACTCAAGAAGGGTTCGGTGGTCTGTGATGTTGGAGGTGGAGTCGGTAGTATCTCCATCCAGTTAGCAGAACGCTATCTTGCTCTTCAATTTATTCTGCAAGACCTTCCTGGGCAGCTTGACATTGCAAAGCATAAAGTATGGCCTCAACGTTGTCCGAATGCCATTCAGCAGAAAAGGATCTCTTTCATACCGTTAGATTTCTTCAAGGAATCTCCCAAAAAGGGTTGTGATATCTACTTCGTGAGTGCAATTCGTGCCAAGTACCTCACTCATTCTTGACCCAGTATTAATTAGCTCAAAAACGTTCTGTGAGCATCTTCTCGCACAAAATTCAAAGAATGGTTGCTCATTTTACCTTGTCAGGCATGACTGGCACGACAAAGATTGTGTTAACATCATGAAGAGTGTAAGAGCCGCTATGACCAATGAGAGTAGACTACTCATTTGTGAGTCTTGATCCTCGCCAATGTACTTCTTATTGAGTGACGTTTGGCAGATGAGTTCATCATCCAGCCTGCATATCGTGTGCTAGAAAGTGAAGCCACATGCCTTCAAGCTCCTGAACCCCTATTACCCAATTATGGGGAAGGTCGTATTCGCCAGTATACAATGGATATCAATATGATGACACTCATGAACGGTAGAGAGCGGACCCTAATAGACTTCATTTGGCTTGGAGAAATGGCAGGACTCTCATTTGTGAAACATTGGGTGACTGCAGAGATGGGATTGGTAGAATTTATGCTCCACCCAGGGTCGGATATACGGCAAGTTGTTTAGTTACCTACTGTTCGGTATCTCGGTTAGAAGTGTACCCAGCAGAGACTCTCCTAGTTTGCTTCCCTTGTCTTGTGACATTGACATTGACAGCAGGGACAGTAGCTCCTGCGCTGTTCGTCGAAGTACATTAAATTCTGTTTGCATTTCACATCCAAGGTCCTTTCACTAGACGTGTATATCAATGACAATGTGGCATCCGTGTGTCTTGAGCTCAAGCCAAGGAGAAATATGAAGTGTTATCATTCATTATCGAACCTCCTTTGTGTGCCTCGTGTTACCCCTATCAACATCTTGGGATTTCATGTCCAAGAGACAGATAGCAGCGTTTGACGCTGTAACGAAGACGATTTGAATGTGGGATAGAGCCACCATGGACTCCTTCGACATAATGCTGATGTCAATGTGGTCTCCCTAAACAGAAGTCATGAGCTTGTCATTTTGCATTATCCGTCATCCGTCATGAAAATACTCAAACATCCTGTCAGGTAAGATTATGAACCGTCGATCCGACCTTTTGACGCATCCACTGCTGACTTGTCTGACATTTTCGTGGCCCTTGAGCACACGGTCCTCAATTTGATACCTGTAGAGAATTTTAGGCATGAACGAAATAGAAGTGCGTCCGGCCGGATAGAATTTGGTTGATGGTCGGACTGGACAAGGAGATTCACACACTAGAAGTGCTCGATGGTAACATGTACTGCACAAGGTTGAGACTCTTGAATCAAAAAATTCATCAACTAATTATACCCCCGGTTCTATACTTCCGTCCTTCCGTTGACAGCACTTTGTAGCTCCAGAACCACGATCTAATACGGACTGCGATCGAGCACCGTGTGATAAACTGATGATTTAAAAATAAAAAAAGAACCACGATCTAATCTCGGTGTTCCACCCTCCCTTCGCACGACGCTAAGGACTTCTTTACACTGGGGTTGAAGTAGTGAGTTTTCAAGGTAGCCCCACAAGTCATTTTTGTTGTTGCCGTGCTTTGGCGATGTGAAAATAGTACCCTTCTCAATGATGTACAATGTATACGTCTCACAACACTGAAAGCTTACATGTAACTGTCAATTGACGTTGTTAACACAGCCCAACATCGGTAGAATTGAAGTTCGGTTACCGAGGACAATCTCCATGTAAGATCAAAAGTCAAAGGTTATCGAACATCCCTCACTGGCAAACCAAAATCCTCAGCGGATGTCCGAGGAAAGCTCCTGGAAAGGAGTCACAAGCTCCTATGGGATAGGAAAACGTCTCTAAGAGTAAAGGCATAGAGATCCGCGGAGACAGCGCAACCGATATTAATTCTGGCAGCGGCACTAGAGATGCTGAAAATGTAGGATGAGCTTGACAGATATTGGCAACTGTTGTGGATTAATACCAAACTGGGGGCATCAAAAACATTCATACGTGCCTTCGAGTCCCATGATTGAATCGAGATACAATCCAGTAGAGGGATTTTAACACCATATCCAGTAAACCTTTGAGGCTGAAATCTCAAAAAGCAATAAGAATGATTAATATGCATGCTATAGCTCCATCTGCGGTGTTTGCCAAGAAATCGAAGACCACGGACTGGGGCAGCGAGGGAAGGGACCAAGGTGAGATTATTTGCAACACATAGAAACGAGAAACTCATCCAATGAGAGGGATCGGGAGACTGGTCATCAAACCTGTGGACTTCTTGATGTAGTATACATATGCTCAACAGTTGAGCCTGGTAAGGGGGCAAAAACACAAGATAGAAAGATAGTCAATTTCTGTAATTGGACAGAGAAATCATTTGAGTCCACCATTCTCGGCTAAGCTGAAAGAATCAGTTAAAACTTCTGGTTTTCAGAAGTTACAAGGCAGCAGTCAGGATGTCATTTTGCGGATGCAGTGCAAGGAACAGGGAACAGCGTCAGGCAGGTTCAGCAATAATAAAACCAAGGTTTCCATCGCCTGTGAATCGCACTTCGACGACACGCCATCCTGCTCCCTCAATCACATGAATATGTTGAGGAAGTGTCCTTTCTTTGCCGTTGAGGAGTAGTTGCATCTATCAGGAGGCGTTAAACATAAACAGGGAGCAAAGCCAAGAAGGACTGACAGCTATATCCATAAAATATGTATTGGCACTCGCTTTACCTAGGTTAGGTAACAGAGGAATGGGGGGATCAAGCATGGGAGGATCGATGCTGATCTTGCGGGCATGGTGTGATTCAGCCGCTGAGGCGAAAGACGTGATGTGATCGACTATCACTAGACGACTTTCCAGCTCAGCTACATGGCGCAGATTTTTGAGAATTTTAGTGGCATGGTCATCGTCCCAGTCATGGAGCACGACTCGAACGAAATATACTCTAGCACCCTGGATAGGCTGTGGTTCAAAGAAATCATGCACTGAAGAAATGTCAGTATTGGGTCGCCATTTCTAACACGGTCAACAGACCGGTGAATACCACCCGACCCTCCTTCAGAGCCTCATCGTAGTTCTTCTCCCAGTACTTGGTGATCAAATCAGCCAGACACTTCTGAAATGGACAGTTTTTCATACCTCAATACCTTCCTGAATGACCGACTCTCTATCTTGGATGACAATCTTCAAATGGGAAAATGCTCTTGCAAGAGTCATTGTGGGCCTTCCAGTTCCCCCTCCGACATCAACGATAACACTTCCTCGAGGGATTGAAGCCCAGTCAAAACCTGAAAGATGAGTACATCACCAACTGTGTAAAGGTGTCCGACAAACCCTGCAAGAGACTTTCAGGAGAGTCCCATTCGATTGTAGCCCTGATGCAAGCATTATGACGAGCAAATTCATATTTATGAGAGGGATTAGACATCCAGGAAAAAAGATTGTCATCAGTGCTGTAGGCCCTTTGAAATGGGGTGCGCGTAACAATAGATGGATCGGCTCTACAGTCGTCGAGGTGGTAAATGGCTGCCCTCCTCACGTCGTCGGCACTGATGGCTCAGGTGAAAGTATCAAGTGAGAGGAACTTGAGACTCACAAGTGACCAACATATCCAGAGATCTCGCATGATGAGGTATACGTTGTGAACTTCTTTAACTGACTGTCATACGAATGATATATGGGGTGCCAAAAAAGGGAGTCGGTGAACACGCACTCTCGTTGTATTTTTCGGTGTGGGATACCCGAGTCCAATAAGGATGACACTCTGTTGTTTGCAAAGACATTTGGACGGACTTCGTGGAAAATATGATGCGTGGCAAGAATCCTTAAGCAACGTCCTGACAAAAAGGGTAAGTAGATGCCATAAGGAGGTCGAATAACTTGCCGAGTTTGTCCGGGTTTGCCTGGCAGCGTGCCGCTATTTCTGAAATATCAACACCCTCATCATCACCCTCTCGAAGGATCTCTGCAACATTGAGCTCATTTGCAGTGTTTAATGCAGTTGTCAACAAGGACTGAATGATATCAGCCAAGCCTGTGGCGAGCGAAAGCGACTCACGCCTCCAGCAGCATCAATGAGGGTGGAGAATGGTTCCCTGACAAGACATATGAGCTGGTAAGCTGCCGCAATAATGATACTGCAGAGTTTCTGGACATCTGGTTTCCTATGTAGTTGCTGTTGGTTGGCACTGATCGGAGAGCGTAGTGACGGCCATGGTCCTTTCGGAAGATCACGAGCAGCCGTGTTTTCCAAGTCGTCAAGCGCCTTGACTAGAAGATCGCGAATTTGCCGCAGTTCACTGGTCTGCATGTAGACTCTGGGAGGTGATAATAAAGACAGGTTTCGTACCATCTGGTTATATCCCCTAATAATTCTTTTTTACCAGACATGGACACCGAGGGTTCCGAGGTTTATACTGCCTCAAAATTATACATTCCTGAATAATGTTATACAACTGGAATATTCTGAGTGGATGAGTAGAACAAGAGACTCAGGAACATTAAAGTTTGAGTCAATCTACTTGGTCTGATGATCTAATCACCTGAGTTTAACACTAAGGAGGAGGGGAATCTAAGCAATGTGATAACAGATATGTATGGCACAAGTGCTGGAGAAGATCCTGTTGTTTTTCTAAAAAAAATCATTAATGGAGTGTGCTGGCAGGCCATGGTAGTACATGCTGTGACTACTTAGATAAAGAATTAAAAAAAGGAGATGAGCTTTAATCAGGAGATGCTGGGTAGAATACCACTACCATAGTTGTTCAGATAAGTAAGGGATTGAGATAGTTTATGTTATGTTGTCTTAGAAGGAGAACACACTTGGGTTGCCTTTGAGGAATGAGACACTTTCTTTCCTGTCCTGCATGGTAAATAGAAAACTTTTCCTTTATCATTCCACTCCATTGCTGCTCCTATTACTACATTTTTTCCTCCACAAACACTACATTTTATCTTCTCTGCTCTCTCTGCTTTTACTTCTGCCTACCTCCAATTCTACCCTTCTTTACAACTACCACACCATATATTACACAACTGTACCTTACTCAGAAAACCCTACTCCTGGTTCTTTCAAGTTTCTATTCCTTTATAGTTACATTCTCTATATTCTACAAAAAAAACTACCTTCTGCTATATTGTCCATTATAACTGCCCCTCTTGGGGGTAATTCTCTTACCCTATAGTATTTTTGCACCTTTTTCCATACTTCTGGTGATAGTGCCTCTTCTTGCTGTCTCACCTCTATTGTCTTTTCCTTTACTACTCTAGTATTAGGATATTTCCACTTTCAATGTCCCATACCCCAACACCTGAAGCACTATACCTTACTTTCTTCTGCCACCTATCTCCTTATTTCCTTAGCCCCACAATTCATCATCTTACTTGTTAGCATTTGAAACTTGTTCTTTTTTTATTTCTCTTTCTTTTCCTTTTGTCACAGAGTAGTGTTAGAGATAATAGATTGATTTGTTAATTAAAATAAAAGAAAAAAATAATCACTCTGAAATCTGAATAATATCTAAAACTTACTAATAAGTATACCACCAAAGAAAAAAAAAGAAAGAAATGCAAAAACATAAAGCATTGTCAGGCAAAGTTTAAAGGTTGTTTTGTTAATGATGGAGAAAATGACATTGGTTTCAACTTGTATATTATACCCCTGTCACAAACTTTATTCAGCCATAACTCCATGGATACTTGCACGATTCCCATGGTCTAAGATGCATCTGAAAGCCCTTAAGAAGACCTTTTGAACAATGCCCAAAATGTGTCAAAGCAATCAGTACTTATTGAGATATCAGTTAATCAGTACTGGACACTGATCAGCAGATATCTCAGGAACTGCTGAACACAGATATTCACTTCCATATGCACATAGAAGCTCTCTTCAATATGCTTTTGATGACTATGAATAGACCTTAGGGCAATAAGATCCTGTAGAGATACAAGGACCTCAAGGTTTGGCATAACACTAATCTATTACC
>Ga0154005_100667_pt1 | contig 12182 bp, 8 predicted proteins | sample TSFL089MetaG_FD_104698 | JGI IMG/M metagenome (GOLD analysis project Ga0154005, IMG submission 104698) | Attine ant fungus gardens microbial communities from Florida, USA - TSFL089 MetaG | ecosystem: Host-associated > Fungi > Mycelium > Unclassified | place: USA: Florida, Lake Talquin State Forest...
ATTCATTACTGTTGTCATCAACATTGATGACACTACCCAGCTATTCCCTCCATTTAGTCCAGGGACATTCACTACTGTTATCATCAATATTGACGACACTACTCAGCTATTCCCAAACATTTAAATTCCACAAATATTACTTGGATTCAGCTTATGATGATCACTAAGTCCTTGGTGGTAGCCATCTGTCTCGGGACAGCATGTATTTCTTCTTCTCCGTGGCCATCTTCTAAGGAATGGTCCCAACTGAATAGCACAGTTCATGGACGTTTGTTTGTTAGCGTGCCTCTGTCACGGCCTTGTTTTTCCATAGCGAAGACTCGCGGCGGCTTCAACCTCACACAGTGTTCCATCGTGCAAGACCATTATTCTGACAGATGTGAGTGATTTGACTTCAATCCAATAAATATTTCTCAACTCGCATCCTAGTTTATCGCGTTACACAGTTTTCAGCTTATATGAACGTTAGTACACCTACGACCACAACGCGTTCAATAAATTCAATGATGATTTAGACGGAATGGGAGACCTGTCAATCAACCAATTCGCAGTGTCTTCTTGATTCTAACGACAGCTCGGATCCCCTTGCGTTCTCTGCCCCGCGATCCTGCGAGCAGGGTAGCATTCCAAATCATTATGTCACGTATCACTGAATTTCGCTATAGAGGCATACCCTGATTTAGTTAACAGATTGACGTGCGAGGTGTCGAAGACATTCAAGCTGGTCTCAAGTTCTCTCAAACATTTGGTGTTCCTCTAGTAATAAAGAATACCGGTGTTAGATGAACTCCGTTTGCCTCTTGCTACGATCTTGCTGACAACTTCAGCAGCATGACTACAAGGGTAGGAGTAGTGCCCCAAACTCTCTGGCACTGTGGGTAAGTCATTTCCATAAGCATACGAGGGAACACTAGCACTGATTTCTAGCTAAGACGCATAACTTGAAAGAGGTTAGAGCACCATAGCTTGTGATTTGACAAGGATCAAAACTCCTGTAGATTTCGCTTGCGATGGACTTCGTGGCAGAAGGTTGCTCCGAGCAAACGGCTACATCTGCAGTAACATTTGCTGTAAGTGCCTATGTACACCACCATGCTCATTATCCAGAGGTCTATTTGATAGGCAGGCACCTCACAGGGTGAACTGTACAAATTTGCTGAACAAAAGAATATTTCACTCCCTGGTGGTGCGGATGCGACTGTTGGTGCTGCAGGTGGCTACGTCCAGGTAATTGTGCCTTTTTAAATTTGTATCTTATGAAATCATTAAAACCGTACTTTAGGGAGGTGGACATAGGCAGGCAATTACATCGTCAATTGTGTTGAGTCTACTGATGTGTTGGTAAAATAGTGCATTTGCAAATGTGTATGGACTCGCAGTGGACCGGGTAGTGAGTACGACAGTAGTATCACATGGTTATATTGACAAAATCGTCAGCTTGAATTCGACGTTGTTACACCGGAGGGTGCCCTCGTAAAAGCCAATGCATGTTCAAATACTGACCTTTTCTTTGCTCTCAGAGGAGGGGGAGGGGGCACATTCGGTGTCGTTTTTAAAGTCACAATGAAAGCATATCCACAGATATCTTTCCCTGTGTGAGTCTTGCCCTTACACGTCCAATCTATTGCCCTGATAAGAAGTCGATATCACATCTAGCGTCAATATCACTATCTCTTATTCTGACCCCAATCAACGAAAACTATTATCTTACTTTATTGACAATTCCTTGGTTCTTGCCGAAACAGGCTGGGGTGGATATATCAATGTAGGTGATTTTGCCACCATACGTTCGTTGTCTCACTCCACTAGCCCCGCCAAAGTGTCATTTACGTGAATCCTTTGATGAATCTATCACAAGCACAGACAGCCATGGCGCCACTCAGAGATCTTGTAATAAATGAGCTGCAAGGAACATTTTCTTTGGCAGTCGAGCCCTCTATGACTGTTTTCTTTGATAAATATCTGAATCATACGGGAGTGGTACGTTATCTTTACTCACTACTGACCAATGAGATTGACTTGTCGCGTAAAAAGCCTGTGGGTCTTCCGTTCATAACGACGTCTAGACTGATACCAGCCGACAATTTTTCTCCTCGGAGTCGCGAACAGCTTCTTGAAACGCTGATACCCGTACTGGACAACGCTGCTCTACCACTTATTTTCGCCGTGACACCTTATCTATTTAAAGATGATGGAGGAACCAGTCTTACTGATGCATGGAGGACATCATTGTGGCATGTAAATCCCATAATTTGCGATTTCATCCTTCTTTTCCCACTTCTGATCAGGTAACTGCATCAAACTTTTGGAACTTCGATACTTCGTCCACCGAGCGGAACAACATATATCACAACATGAGCCAATCGATGGATAGTCTTCGCAGGATTACGCCTGGTTCTGGTGCCTATCTGGTGCGCCATTCAATTTCAATCACACGCTCAATCTTATGTTTGCTTTATAGAATGAAGCAGATGTCCTGGAACCTAACCCCACAGGTTTGTTCTAGGTCGTAATGGGATTTTGTCGGTGCTGAATTTGCCCACTCTCAGAGGCCTATTGGGGTCAACACTATGAACGACTAGTTAGCATCAAGAAGAAATAGTATGTATCATTGATTGTTCTCATCTTTCACTTATTTTAGGCACTTAGCGATCCACATCATATACTTGATTGTTGGCAATGTGGTGGGTATTGATTTATGAGATCCTTGCTCAGTCCTGAGTTATATTACATAGTGGACTGGAATGGCCGTTCCGATGTGAGATATGGTTGTTATATGTAACTGAAGGTGACACCCTAGTTTGTCCTGGTTATAAGAGGACGTCATCAGCAATAGTAAAAACTGGAATTTTGTCGTACGCACTCATGTAAAGATTCGAAAATATGATAACTTCCTCCACACTAGCTCATCAAAGAACCATAATACACTTCGATTCTTGTTTAAATTCTACATACTCAGAATGTCTCAATTGAACATATGTTTACTACATGTATGTCTTTGCATACCCATTGTCACATCAAATTCTTCCAGGTCTTTTCCACTCTCAACAAACTATCCAATGTTGCTATCACGGTGTCCTGCAAGGGAATGTATTCAGTCATGTGCAGATATTTCTTGGCAAGACTTGTGTCAATAGTGGACAGAGGCCCCGGCAGGGAAGCAGGATTTTCGATTGAGGGAAGTCTATCCTTCAGCTCCGGTCGAGTTTTCGATATGTGCTCAACAGAGCTGGGCAACAAAACTGCACCACCGGAGATGATGAAACGTTTTGGTTTCTGGACCGCTCCCTTAGGTAACTCTAGTGCAGCGATATGAGCACGGGCGGCATCACGGACGTCAATAGCGTAGGGAACGAATTGCGGTGGCAAAGGACGACCACCCTCCCCATTGATAAGTTGGTAGATTAGTCTATTAGATCCAAGACCAGTCGGTGATGGATCCGGAAAATCTTCCAGCAGAGGACCGTAAATGAAGGGCGGGTTTACTGTTTCACTTAGTATCCAAGCACTCTGAAAAGATTATCAACCCTACTTGTGCTGATATCAACTTGTGGATTGGCGGCAGCAAATTCCCATACAGCACGTTCTGTGAGTATTTTGCAAGCGATATAGACTTCTAACGGGTTTAGCTTGCCGCTTAACACCTCCTCACGGGTTGTACGACCCCAAGCTAGGAAGAGATATATGAGTGGTTATTTGCGAGAATGTGGTACTTACAATCTTCGGTAAATGTTAATCCCTGCCATACTTGCTTGGTGTTGGCTAATGACGAAGATCAGCAGTCTCATAGATAGTGATCTGATAAACACCGTACGGTCTGTAGTGGATGCCCAGGTGCCAGTCACAACAAATTTTGTGATACCGATTTCAGTAGCACTCCGAAGAATACTCAACGTTCCATCCAGAGCAGACTATCAAGGGCTCAGGAGGGTTGTCACAAACAGAATGTATTCGCCCTTGCCTTCAATGCCTTTTGGGGTGCCTCTTTCCCCGCAATCGGAGATGCAACATGTATGACTGCACCAACACCTAGCCAATCAAGTCAGAATCAGTCAATGAACAAAGCGCCTGCGCTCGAGCCAAACAAACCACTGAGTGCATCCTTCAGACTATCGCTTGCCACATCATTCACGACAGCTATCTCTAGTGAAGGATACTTGGGAGATAGCTGTGCGCGGAGAATGTCTGCCTTCGCTTCCCTTGCAGTCCTACAGAGTTGAAGATCAGTTGTTGTCCTTGCATGAAAAAATTCCCATTTACCCGCGCACTGGGTAGCCAGCTTCCAGCAGCTGAATCGCGATATGGGATCCGAGGAAACCAGAGATACCAGTCACCTGTATAGTATTTGTTACCTCCTTCCTTGGCTTTCCCAAATGCTACTTACAAGAATGAGAGGCTTAGAGGACATAGTGGCTTCCTGTAAGCAGTCTGAGAAAATCTGATCCATGCCGAGCATGAATTAAAACTCCGAGGTATCCCAGACTTTCTCAAATGTTGTGATCTGCCAGATTCTCTTCTAGACTTCTCTAGATACCTATTTAGGTATCAAAGTGCTATACCATATACAGATATCCTCTCCATTACAAGATCAAGGTAACATACTATATAGATGCTGTCTCCAATGAAGCTGGATTGAACATGTTAATTTTTTTCTTATTCCTCCTCTATGAGGTTGTTTGATGAAGATTTCAAAGAGCAGCATCTATGCAATGGATGCACCTCTTACCTATAAGGTGGGCTTCACAAATAAATAAGTAGATTTTCTACTTATATTACAGAGTGTTCTACAGTGTCTTTGTTCAGTCATCTACACCGATAGTACAATGCATGTGTAACATCATATGATGAGACACTACTTCATCTACAGCTTCACTCAAAGCTTCTCTTGTTTGATAAGACAATTGTTGAAATACAAACAGGGAAGGGTAGGGTACAAATGGATAGCATACAAACTACTTGCACTACTTATATATCTATCTACATCATGTAACATAGCTACCAATATCAATTGATCCCATCATGTGCATCGCGCAGGTTCGCATGAGATCCAAACTCCAACAACAATTTCAATGATTCAGACTCCCACTGCATTATCTTGGGGAATAGTTTCATCATATGGTCTTTGGTGGTTCATGATAGAAACTTGCCAGTAAAATAGATACTCATCTCCATTCCGTAACAGATGCCATCAGGAGAAATTCTGGACATGGTATGTAACTATCCAACTATCCGTAAAATATCTAGGGAAGTCTGGCAAAGGACTCCAGACCCCTTATTCGTGCTCGGCATCTCGGCATGGAACAGTCAGGGAAGGTCATGGATCGAACTAATAACAATGGTGCCTGGGGACATTCCATATCCGTCCTGGTTATCTAAGGTCTCACCCACAAGATTCTTCCTTATTGACATGGAATCGCACTTCCGGAATCAGCGTATCAAATACTTACATCTGTTAGCAAGACATATAGATCCACACACATCATTTCGGGTATAACAGGTCAGATTACCCATTCCACTCCCGTGAATTGCCCACCCATCTCAAATATTTCCTCGCTGAGCTCACAGTATCTTTCGTTGAACCTCTAGGATGACTCATGACGAGAATGAGTTAATGCCGCGTAAATTGTTCGTTCCCATCGGTCAAGCTCGTCTAGGATTCACTTTGATTTCGTCTAGGAACATGGCCGATATCAAATCAGCGATGCCACCACATCTCTTTGAAATTAATGCCTCCCGTGGCATAAAAACTCTAGCAAGGAACGTTCTGGTGGCGTTGGGCCTTGGCTTCACCGTAGTCGTGGTTGACGAGTGGTTGAACTCGAGGTGCCACTGTGCAGGTCTCCTAGAGAGTTGCCTATCTCCTATTATCTGGATATCGTAGTGAGTCTACGTTGAACACTTCGATCGATTGAAGACTTCATCGAAATCCAGCTGGTGGTTCCAGAGCTTAGCCTTTGCCGGAATCTGGGTCATCGGTCATGAGGTCTATAGTCCCTTGTTGATTTTAATTGGAAGCTGAAAAATAAGCCAGTGCGGACATGGTGCTTTCAGCAATTCAAAAATGTTGTGTGACTCCATTGGCATCGTATGGTGCTCCAGTACTGGATTGTGTGTTGGTATCTGACATTTTATAGGTTTGCCATACTTTCCTATGGACCCCGTATTACAGTTGGAAGTATAGCCACAAGCTGCATCATCGATACCACGCTCATATGGAAAGAGATCAACAGTAAGCCAATCCAACAGAATAAGACTCACCTATCTGAACATTTTGTAGCTGGATCCCCAGAACACGCACTGAATTAAATGGTAGCCTTACTAATGAAAGCCCGAGTCCGGCCTTCGACGTGCCTTGTGTGGCATTACTACGATTGGTTGTCCAACAGATTATCGGCTTCCCGTGCTATCTTCTCTTCAACGTCTCGGGCCAAATCTCATACTCCAGATGGACCAGTCACTTTAATCGTCAGTCAGATTTTGGGCAATGTTTCTTTTCATCTACCTCATATATCATCTAGCTTTCGCGGCAATATTCCAGCCCGATCATCGCTTTCAAATTATTGTCTCCGATTTGCTCGTTATGTTCTCATTCTATATCACCTCTTTGTCTGCTCAGCATTGGGGTTTTGGGACGATGATTAAGGTTTATGGCATACCATGTCTGTTGGTTTCTCATTGGATATCAATGATCGTGTTTCTCCAACATAACGATGTCAAACTACCACACTACCGTTCGAGAGCGTGGACATACACACGAGGGGCCCTTGCTACAATGGATCGGCCTTTTCTGGGATGGCAAGGGAGGTTCTTCCTCCACAATGTAAACCACGTATTCTGCCTGCAGATCCGGACTGACGCCTTTTAAGGTTGCACATTTCCATGTTATTCATCACTTTTTTCCGAAAATGCCTTTCTGTATGGATGTGCATATTTTCCATCCCTGGAGGCGTGACTCATTAGTTGACAGACCATGCGGAGGAGGCAACTTCATACCTCAAGCAACTACTCGGTCCCGACTATCAATTCTCGGATCAACCTGTGTTTGAGAGTTTATGGCAGAATATGTCTGCTTGCCATCATGTTGACGATGAAGGTGTGTTGCATTTCTGCGAAAGCTCCAGAACTTGTTGAACCTCAAGTTCGCTTCTCAGGGGATATCTTATACTGGAAGGATAAAAATGATTCAAACATCTGGCTGGATTCACTGGATCAGAAACGAAGAGGTGCAATCGTTGGGAGAACGTGACCTACAACTGCAATTCATGCTTCTCGAAGCCGCAGTCCACCGTCTCGAAGCGAACCAGGGTCTATCCAATGGGTATGACAAATTTTTGTCATGAAGTAGTTTTTAGATTTGATACCAAGTTGAGATCTCAATGTGAGGATGAGAAATTTGATCTATGAGGACCCCTTTCACTATCGTATCTTTCATCATTATAGTGCCAGCCTACTTATAAAGTTTGTCTAGCTATTTTCTGCGAAAGGCACATTGATCATAAGACTTTGATTAGTGGAGACTGTCAGATAAAGGTCTCAGGCATCATGTTACACTTCCTGAACCTTGATTTATCTTTGGGACTGAATTTTGAGGTGGGATCTTTTTTGGTTATCTCGTTGGCTGAAAAAGGCTACCAGCATAGTTCAAAATCTTTGTGGGTTAGGTGAAATTGTCCACGTATTTGCGTGTGGCGCTGGGTATGCCCTACTTGCGGTGTGAATTGGGTTGGAAGCTACGGTTGTACTTTGTGCTTACAGCCAGACATATCTACATGGCAGACTTGACATCAAAGAGTTGCTACATACTGGATTCAAATAGGAACATATTCAAAATTCGTCGGATGCTAAATGTACAAAGCTTGTTTGATATCGAAAACCTTTTATCAAGACCCACAATATTGACCATCAAGGTAAGACACGCTGCCAGACCACTTGTATTGAGTTATGTAGCAATCAAGTGGCAGACTTCATAGTGGAACGACCAGACCTATCACGGTAAAATAGGACTTGTCCTGTAACTAGATTAGCAAAATCACTACTTATTAGAACAAAATTATAAACCTTCATCTTCCACGAATTGACAGTTGTTATATGTCTCCCAAAGGGTTTTGAAGACTGACTTATCGGAAAATCTATAATGATGTCCAATGAAGTCTCTTAGATGGGCTGTGGCTTCAGGCCCATGATCTAGAAATGAGGTTAGAAAGTAGTAAGCCGCATTAGAAAGTACTCGCAGAACGGCATCTTGGGGAAAAACTATTCGAACTGTGTTCAGCAATGATCAAAGGGAGAGGATTCGTTATCAAACTTACGTGATGGATCACATGGTAATGTGCAACGTCGTGGAGGAAAAACCTTCCCTGCCAACCTAGAAAATTTCTGTCTATAGTCGCAGCTGCTCCACGTTGGAAGTTCCACGCCTTGCCTCGGTAATGAGGAAGGTCAGGTGCAGTATGGTGGAGATAGGTTATCATGATAACTGTATCGAGTTTATTGGTAAAGGGCAAACCGAAATCAGAAACGACGAACACCAGTGTGTAACTTCTAGCCAAGGAATACCATAGAACTTGATGACATTCAAGATACCAAACTGGGCAGAAGCCCAATCCACGGCACAAACCATCACAACAATGCCAATGTTGGACAACATTACCGCATTGCGTTGCTCCTTGGAAAACAAGATCGAGTTCGCTATGAAAATACCGCGTGAGTTCCCACATACTTCCGAATTTTAGAGATGAAATACGATTGAAATGGTTAGTCCACTTTGGATACAACTTCTGGCCAGATACATTGAATGCTAGGGTAGAATGAGACGTGAAATGGGTATAAATCGAGACTCTCACTTAAATAGGCAGGAAAGGCCAAGAGTTGCTGCAAAAGCAACATGATCAGGGTATACACAGGTGTGTCCCCGAAGTACTCCTCATAATTGATATGCTGGCCATGATCAGCTGGAATGCCTAAATCAGAGCGTGTCTTTGGGACATAAACTTCATCATGCTCCATGGAAGCATGATTTCTATGATGTCGATGGTGTGATATTTTCCAACTGAAATAAGGGGTCCACAACAGAGTATGTGTCACCTAGGTATATATTAAGTCTATGAATTTATGACAATATACATATCTTACAAAACCAACAGTGTCATTGATCATTTGACGGTCCGAAAAAGCACCATGCCCACACTGTGATTGAAAATGGTTGATAGGCGTCATAAATAAGTGACACTGTATTACCTCATGTCCTATCACCCAAATGCCAGTGAATATTAGACCTTGAAACCACCAACTTCGGTAAAACATATCAGGTAGGGCGACAACCATTGCGACTTCACTTACTATGTGATCCAAGAACACCAGCGGATAAATTCAGCCCCATGGGGTGTCAGGATTATAAGGACAGAGTCACTCTTGAATATCGGATCTATGTATGTGGCGAGTAACCAAGCCACCATAGCCATTAGGATATCGCGTGTCAAGTAGAGAATTCCCGTTGTGGTGTGACGAACAAAAAGGTGGGGCGGTATGACAGCTCGAATCTCCTTCATAGACCTAGAGACAGCATTTGACACCTCACTGATGGAATGGAGACTTACTCACCATGACATAGGAGTAAAAGATGGGAGAGCATCTTCGTCATATCCCCTAGCAGAGGTGAGAGTTGTCATCGCACCGTTGTTCACCATAAACCGACCAAACACGACTAGATTACATGTATCAGTATTTAAACTGGGCACTACGTGCTGGTTGAAGCCGCATGCTTATAGAATATGGGAATGTATTACTGAAAGGGGATGATTCATCTGGTGAGTTTTCCATAGGAATAACAACCTTCTGACCCCTTGAATCAATAACGACGATCAAGAAAAAATACTCACAATTAATACTTATAAATCCAGAGATCAATCTTGTACCCACGTGTTGTCTGGTGTATCTCTTGCATCCCTTGTTTAGGAGAATCGGTTGCTCCAGTTTTTGGGGTGTGTAAATCGAGCAATTTCAGAGATCAGCTAGAGAAAACAAGGTAGGAGATAATCATCGTCCAAGAGAGCCAGTTTGTTGGTCGCTGGTAATTGCTAAACGTCCACCTTTTTGTTATGTTGTAAAATATTTCAATGCTGTGTCGAGTTCGCTCTTGTAATACTTGTGGGTAGACCTCTGAAGCTTTACTCATGCAATATACCAAGAGCCTCGTCAGCAGCATGGGTAGGACTCACCCACAACAGTCACCCCAGAGAATTTGATGGCACTGAATGATGAGGTCAAAGCTCGAGTGCCCTGATCCACGGTCGATCCACGGTCTTGTAATTTGATCTTGATTTGATTTTTACATTCCGTAATAACAAATTCACAGAGAAGCACAAAAGACGGTCAGGGATCCACTGCATGATGTGACTCATATGTCATTGTGAGGGACCCACGCTCGGTTGTCTGACCCAATCAGGTAATAGAGATTGATGTTTGATGATCAACGGTAGATATAGCTCACGCCACGTGAAGGACAAGGTTCCACTCACACATGACCAATTACTTTTTTTTGGATTCAGCATTTATATTCCACAACAAGCAAGCAAGCTAGTGCTAAGACACAGGGGGCCTAAGTAAGACCCTACATTAGGTGGTATGTCTACAGAAGGCATGTGGCCATAGGAGGAGGGTGTAGGCGGAGTTTTCTAGTGGATGTTTGGGGTAGCAGCAGGTCCGGAGAGATTGTTGTAGCAGTAAATAGGGAGAGAGAGAGAAATAAAGGAGAAACTATCTATGAGTAAGTGGTGCCAGGTGCACCTTGTCATCAGGTCCTGCATCGGAGTAGCTTTCTGGTAGTTTGTCATCGATAAAGGGTTTCTGTCGGGTAGGAGGGCGTGTTCCTGGTCTTGTATAGGCATTGGATTTGAACACTGTAAGTGCCTTTACTCCTTTTCGGGTGCCTAAGATGTCTGGGGGATATATATAGAGAGGGTGATATCTTAGTATGTAGCGGTCATCCATGACCAATTGAAACATCGCATCAAACAGTCAAACGGATACCTATTTGCATCACACTAGAGTTGCCTCGAAAATGGCTTGCTTTTCACCGCGATTGCTGCCCTGGCCTTTGTGAAACCATCTTAGCCCTCGGACTGATGTTCACACTCCGCAGATTACTTAGCCCCTTTATTTTATATAACTGTACCACACTCTAATGTCTCTACCTAATAATTGCCCTAGTAACATCAACGTAGAGGTTGGATGAATGAGGCCTTTGATCCAGATAATGTACCTGGTCTACTTACAATGTCCTTGCCAGATTCATCAATCGTAGCGATGCTGTGTTGAGCGATGAAGGTTTTGCTCTACACAGCCAGTTAGTTTAATCTGCCTTTTTACTTTGCCTGTAAGATACCTACCCCGTTTGTAGTGCTGACAGGTGCCGCCTGAAAACTATCGATTTCAAGGGTTACGCCGTGCTCATCAAGGACATGTGCTCTCGTAAATGGACGCAGATTTAACCTGCAGAGCGAGCATCAGGAGGGTGACGATTGGAATGGCGCATTTACGTACGTAGCTAACATTGAAGCGGCGTATACTGGTGTTCGGATACCTGGAGTAAGTGGACCCAACCTATTGAGGAATCAGAACTACTTACAATTCGAAATGATTTGATAAATCGCCAGGAATACAAGGTTGTCCTCCAACTCCGACTATAGGAAGTGTTCACGTATCGACTTGCAACGTGCATGCCAGTGACTTACAGTCATCACAACAACAAAATCGGTCAGACTGGGAATAGACTGTGGGTTTCAAGTACACTGAGTGACACTCAATCACTTACCTCGTCAAGATTCCAATGTTAACAGACCAGAAAATGAGCTTATTGATGATCTTGTCCGTCCTAATGGTAAGTAAAGCTTGCAGCCTGTGGACGGCAAGAAGATATATACCTCAAGATTCCGGATCGGCCACGATTGAGGAAGTAACCCAAAGAAATGGCAATCAGGAGATCGGTAGCGACGCCAAAAACGAGCGCCACAGTTGACGTGATCTGCCCAGAGATATGAATGAGCAATAATTCATGAACATATTCGGGAAGCTACTTGAATTGAGTGAGGAAACTTAGAGTAGTGCCCAGCCGCAAAGCTACGCTCAAAAGTGAGTTTGTTAGTATGTCATGCAGAAATATCGTGCACCTTTGACCAACCACA
>Ga0154005_100669_pt1 | contig 12130 bp, 17 predicted proteins | sample TSFL089MetaG_FD_104698 | JGI IMG/M metagenome (GOLD analysis project Ga0154005, IMG submission 104698) | Attine ant fungus gardens microbial communities from Florida, USA - TSFL089 MetaG | ecosystem: Host-associated > Fungi > Mycelium > Unclassified | place: USA: Florida, Lake Talquin State...
CAAGCTAGCCTCTTGAGCCATCGTCTGTTGAACCTCTGCTATGCTGGATTCCAAGTCACTCGTTACTATCTATAGGTTCACCGAATGCATCACCCCAACTTCGTAACGCAAAGACCTTGGCTTTGATCTTCTGTAGATCTTCCTTCGTCGATTAGGTGTGTGCTGATGTTGCGCAGGTGATGCTCATGCTCACCCTCAGCACACTGAATTAAATGACTATTCGAAAGATACTTTCTAGTAGGTAGATCAATGTGTGCTCACCTTAATCTACGCTTTACGATGATTTAGGGCTATAGAAAACGGAAATCCTCTACAGGCAGGAAAAATCTTCACTTCGGGGTTCACGAAGTCCTGAGCTTATTGGGTTTTCAACTTGGGTTCCGACAACCCTGTGCTATTTTTGCTCCGTCGTCATCCTGTATCTTTAAGTTACTCATCAATTCTCAACTCGCGACAAGCTCAGCACACTATTTTAAGTCAAGGTTTTCGTCGCTTTCTACTATCTAAAGAGTTATCAGACCCTCTGCTTCTTCCCGACGGATCCGCCACGCACGTTGATATTGGTGTGTCCTTTACGTCCTTCGTTAGTTAAATATCTGGGTTCAGGGTTGGCCAACCTGCCTAAAGTCCTTCACCACCAACAATATCGTCCAATGGGAATTTCGCTCAGCTCACGCCAATAACTCACTGTGATTACTCCGATGCACCTCAAAAGATCAATAATTTTTGGCGCATGCCCACCTTCTGTCCCGGTATCTTTACCAGTCATTGTCAAAGAATCTTTTTCATCTCTGCTGGAGCTGCCTTCTGACCAAATTACGGCTAATTTGCAACTGGGTACTCCTGTGATCTCAGGTTGATATGATCTAGATTTCGCGTTTTGCAATGGTGCATCGCAACCTAAACAGAGTTTCAACGCAATTTACTAGAAGGTCGCGTTAAATAATAATCTAAGTCCTGCTGTTCTTGGGCTCCATCCGGACCAGATAAATTCTAGAGGAACCATAGGAGCTCTTCGGCCAGCTTTTCCTCTCATCTACCCTCTACTGGCTATAGTTCAACTTGAAGCTCAGTACGTCGCCGATCTGTATCCTTCTCATACCCGGTTTGTTCTTGAGTCAAGAAAGACAGAATGTCTGCACTTGATAACAACCCCATTGTTGATGTACCCAGGGTGGCCCAAACTCCTTCAGTCGCCATTGGACTCTACACTGCTTCCTCTTCATCAGAGTCTACTTCCTTGACCTCGCCACATGCGCCTGGAAACACCGACCCCACAACCTTGCTTCGTCATAATCAGGAGCCACCTAATCTCCAAATGCACATTCCTCTCTCGCCGACGTTGAGTATGCCCGCTACAGCACTTAATAGCTATGCATCTTCTGCCATCTCTGATAGCGTCGGACAAGGCTATCTCTCCTTTCATTCACTAAAGTGGCGTCTTTCAAGTGGTTACTTTGCGTGTTTTCTCGTTGGCTGGGCCGACGGAGGTATGTTCTATATCGTCACTGTGACAGACAAGAGTTCAATTCTCAAAACTGCTCTGTAGTTACCGGAACCGTCATGCCTTGTGAGCGATGCTTCCATTCTATACTGTGTGAGCCTGACTCACGGGCTCCACAGATCTTGACGCCGAGTTTCATCTGACTACCATGACTTCTTCATTGCTTTGGGTAGGAACGGCATGTGGGTAAGCGGAAGCAGTCAGCTGGTTGCCCCGGTTTCTGCTGATTCATTGTCAGATTCTTTATTGGAACGCTCCTCATTGAAGTTATCTTGAGATGGCTGGGGCGCTTCAGCCTTGAACGTTCAAAGAAGAGGATCATGCCCCAGAGTTGGATCATCTTGGACGAGAGATCATCTTTTGGCTATTCATCCACTCAAGCACGTCACTCTGCGCTGTTCGTCGCGAGCGTTGTGCATACGCTCTATTTCGTTATGATGGGTTCCCAAGGTGGTTTTCCTGTGATGTTTGTGGCATACGCCTTGGCGGCTTTTGCTCGTGCTATATTATCCGGTAAGATCATTGCTCTATCGAGTTCATATTAAGTATGCTAACGACAGGAACTTATCCAGCCTTACTGTAAGTAGATTTTGACCTGGTCATCGAATGTAATGGTCTAGATTGCCTTCAGGAATGCATACTTTGCTTCTGGCCCGAAATACGCGCTTGGTTTTGCATATGGAATCGCCAGTGAGTATCCTTATTGACTCCTCATCCTCAGAGATTATAATGTAGATTAGGTTTGGGAAGTTTTGCCTCACCTCTCGTCTGTCAAGCTGTCGTTGCAACTGGCATACCTTGGTTTCATTTTTACTATGGATCATTAGTTCTGTCTGCAATTAATATCGTGCTGCTGGTGTTAACTTACAAGCCCAGTTTGGCGGAATTCACCAGAGATTATCACAAGTCGTTGTACGAGACAACGCCGGAACCGATCGCCGTAGACAATGGTGCCCAAATCAGAGATCCGAACACCGAAAAGATCTCAGCATCTATCGTAAACCCGACTTCCTCGCTCTTGAGGTCGAACCGGCAGGATGGAAAACAAAGCAGTAAGTATATTTCTTAATCCATAAGCGCATTCAATGTTCATGGCTCTTCTGTCTGGTGATTCCTTTAGCACTGAAACAGGCGTTCTGCATGCCTTATCAATGGGCGCTATCTATTTTTGCCTTACTTTATTGTGGAAGGTGAGATTCATGCCCCAGCCCTTTTGATTTGCCTAACGTGATATTTTCTCTCAGTGAGACTGCCACTCAGGGTTTCGTATGTCTACGTGCACCTTGAAGGCAGAGGATGCTGATGATTTCCAATCAAGATGGTCACGTATCTGCTTGGAACAAGAGTAAGCCCAAAAACATTTTCCCCTTCCTCATAGGAACTTACAGATCTGTGAAAGTATGCACATCCAAAATCGGTCGGATATGTTACCTCAGGGTTTTGGGCCGGTATAACCCTGGGACGCTTTGTATGGGGATATAGGAATGGATCGTGAGCTCATCGGTATCATTGTTATACCATTCATCATCTGCTTTTAGCCTCACCTTCACGCAGCGCAAGCATATCCTTCATTCCTGCATGTAAGTCATTGGTTCCTTCATTCCTCCAGCGATCTGATGATCACCTCTAGTGGTATGTAACTGAGTCTGTCCATAAACATTATGGCTGATCATCGAATCATCAGTGCTTGGATTGGTTTTACAAGTCCTTGTTTGGATGGTGAAATCGAACGTACAAAACTCTGTTGCTACGGCGTTCATCGGACTCTTTTATGGACCCATATTCCCTGGTGTCTTGGGGATGGCGAATGATGTCCTACCAGGAGAAGTGCATATGGTTGCAATGGCTTTGATGTGAGTACTGTTTTCTATTTTCTCAGGCACTTTGATCCAAATCGTTTTTAGCAATGCATTTGCCAGCCTTGGTGGAGGTACGCTTGATAGATGTTTGGTTCGTTTCCAAGAGCTGAGCTTGCCTCTTTCTAGCTGTCTTTCCTGTAGTAACTGGGACGGTTCTTAACCTCAAAGGAGCCTCTGCATTAACCTTTATCACTGTACCCCTCGCAGCCTCTATGGTTGTATTGTGGGGACTTTTCCCGTCTCACACTCCAATCAGGGACTCATCTGTTTGACGACACATTCTTCTCTCAAACAGCAACTTTAAACGCAATATCTGTTTGCGGACTGATTCAACGGTCGAACCGGACAGAAAGATAGACTTGACTCAATAGACATCCCCAGACATAGAAAATTATATGTTCAAATCAACTCTGACATCAGAAATGTTAGTTCAGTCAATAAGGCGACATCTGAAAGCTATTAAGATTTTTGTGAATGCTGTATCTTGTGTTTTAAATGCGTGCAATGTAGTTTTGCCTTGAAAGGAATAGCCGAACCTCTATCAGCTTCCGACTCTGCAAACTGTCCTCAAAAAACACTGAATCCACTAGCACCACCACCAGGATTCGCATTGGCCTGTGCTCTGGCTTGAAGTTTATCCTGGACCTTTTTCTGCGTTTCGCTGAATTTGATCACACAGCGGTCGATGCAGACACTCTCGCCCTTATTGAGGTCACCTTCTGCATATCTTGTGCCAATGCATTTATTGTGACATGACCTGTATCCAAGCTGTGAGATAATTCTATCTTCCTCCCGATGCTTCGACCCACAGGACCATACGATTGAAAAAGTCGGTGTAAGTGTCCAATCTGTAGAAAATTGAGTCCACGCGTAAGATTTACTAAACCGCCAGGCATACTCTGTGATGGCAATGTCAATTTTATCAGAATTTACACCACCTGCAGGCGTAGAGCTGCGTCCAGAACCAAGAAACGACATTGTGACAGAGCAAAAGGCAAGTGGAGGTAATGAGAGGTTCAAGTCACGTTTACTTTTTGATTACCGAAAAAGTTTTGCAGAAAACCTGACATTCTTTCAGAAAAAAATCCAGTCCGACTAGCTGGTCTAATGTTTCCGGAAAAACGAAGGGAAACAACACTTGCTGTGCACCGGTGCCGCTTTGTCGATTATGCCCCGTCTGCAATTACAGCGCTCGCGTTTCCTCCGCTACCACTCCCATCGCTGAGGCGGAAAGCGAAAAAAATATCAGGGGGACAGCGCCTGCGGTATGGGACTTTGGCAGTTGGCCATGCTAATGGAAATATTGACCTTTGCGAGTGGTCTGGCTCTGAGCAGAGTTTGCAATGCCGACAAGCTTGGGTTGTAAGGAAAGTGGGTGACAATGTTCCACTCCCCTTCGCCAATATTGATTGTGTAGACAATGCCAGGGCCTTACCCTTCCAAAGTCGACTCGCTGGCGTTCGTCATCCGCTATCCCAATGACATTGACAGTGAAAACGTTCCTTCAATATCAGACCTACGACTATTTAGTTCGGGGGGAGGAAGCGAACTGCTGGAGTGGGATATAGAGAAATCCTTCGTCAGGGTAGGCAAGCACATCTCCCCCATATTTTCCTTGAATTCATGCAGTCTCTAGCGGACAATCAGTTCTCAGGGCGGTGCGATCTGGTGTGTAGCTGCAAACCCCGCATCCACATATCTTGCACTGGGCTGCGAGGACGGCACAGTTCGCCTACTGTCGATCACCAATGACACACTCGAACACTACCGTCGCTTTGATCGGGTGAAATGCCGGATGCTAAGCATCGCATGGGGACCACCGATCCCTCAATTAAAAATACAATCACGAATGAATGAAGACAGTGATTCTGATGATGATGATGATGACTGGCGAGACTCTTGGCTTGTAACAGGTTGTTCGGACAGTAGTCTCAGAAGATGGGACATCAAAACTGGCCGAACTCTTGAACGAATGGCGGTGGACAAAATTCAAGGGGAAAGAACATTGGTGTGGACAATCAGTGTCTTGGGGTAGCTAGCAACGTTGCTCTTTCTCAGTCTGAATGTTGAACTGACCATACTGAGTACAGTGACGGCACTATCGTTTCGGGAGACTCCCTTGGACGCGTCAAGTTCTGGGATTCGCGGACATACACTCAGTTACACTCTTTCCAAGCACACGGAGCCGACGTCCTTACTCTCTCAGTCAGTCCCGAGGGAAAAGCCGTCTTTTCCTCTGGTGTTGACCAAAAAACAGTCCAGTTTTCTCTCATCAAGACTAAGAACACGACAACGGACTTACAATGGATACAAGCACATTCACGGCGTATGCACTCACATGATGTCCGCGCACTCAGTTCTTGGCCTCCGTACACTCCCCTACCCTCAAATTATAGACGTACATTCTTCTCTGAAATTGTCCCTATCCTTGTTTCCGGTGGCCTTGATATGTCTGTGGTGCTCAGCCCGGCCGGACTTTCTGAAAGTACATTGAAAAAATCCATTAACCCTTTGTCCACGAGTGTCCAATCTACTTTTGGTGACGCTTACCATCGCAGGCTAGCGTATACTTCCGGAAGTGCGATTCGAATATCGAGAAATAGGAGGCTGGTGCTGTGTCTAAGGGAGAATGGGTTGAGCGTCTGGAGAATCTTGAAGAAGCCTCAGGAAGAGACAGCTGACAATGTTCAAGAGTATGACATTGAACCCTGGAATGGTGGTTGGGAGAAGGTATTGGAAATGGATCTCACTGTGGTCAGCAACCTCATTGCAGGAGATATTTCTGAAGATGGAAGGTGGCTTACTGTATCGGACATATACGAGGTGAAATTGTTCTGGTTGCATACAGACGTGTGTTCCGTTACACTCTTCTCTGCATGATACAATTGACCTGACGAGGGTTTCCAGGTCGGGGGACAGGTTTCCGTGAAACGGTTCAAGGAGTTCCCTGCTTTGGTCCGTTCCAGTATCCCTAATCTAGCTTCGGATACAAGTGCCGGTGCTGTTGCACTGTGCTTCTCACCAGACTCGTCGAAACTGGTCCTTTCTACTGCTCAAACGTCATATATCCTCATCTTCGACCTTGGTTCGGACAAGCCTCGGTTGCTGAGACGATTTGAGCATCACAGGCTGAAGGAGACTGTCGTTGGAAACCGCGTTGTCAAATCTCTCAGACAGCAGAAGCAACCAAATGGAACGTTGACGAACGGTAAACATGCTTCCGAGGGAGTAGAGGACGTGGAGATGGGCGACGTCGAAGATGAGATCCACAGTCAAAGGTCCTCGGAACAGCCTGAGAGTGATGGTGACAGCGACGACGACAAAAATCCTATTGCGGATACCATACCCAGTGTGCTCCGAATTACCATCAGTCCGGACGGTCAGTGGTTAGCAACATCCGATGACCAACGGCGTACGCACATCTTCAATCTAGATTCAATTTCTGTACGTGTTGCTCCTTTGTCACGGGCATCCTAAACTGACAACGTGAGCTTACAGCATCATGGCCTCTTGCCTTCGTTCCCTCTACCCGTCCAATGCTTTGCGTTCTCGCCGATGAATCCCAATGTTCTCCTTCTTGCCTTTCCCGACAACACATTACAAGTATATGACGTCGAGGTACGCCAGTTTCCAACATGGAGCAAAGACCTCTCTCTGGCATCGCCTTTTCCTTCACGAATTGCAAAACATTTGTCCAGTTTACATGATCCGATACTCGGTATCAGCTTCCCTCCTCTGTCAATTCCTCCAAATGCAATGGATATGGATACTGAGAAAGGCGACTCGCAAAAAAAAGATAGAGGCTATGCTGTGTTGTGGGGTTCTAGTTGGTTGTTGAAACTGCCACTGTCGATTTGCGATGGCTCGAAAACGAGTAAGAAACGGCGTCGTGTACAGGCGCAACGACAGTTGCAGGACCGATATGATGATGTTCAAGGCACTGCAGGCGAGGAGAGCTTGACAACTATTTCGACCAAGTTGATCACACGTTACCGGCCCATTCTTCATTTGGATTTTCTCAGTGATGACGAGCTTGCGGTGATGGAACGACCCCTGGTAGATGTACTTAATACATTACCACCTGCGTATTTCAAGCACAAATATGGGACATAATCATTCGAGTTTAGATTAAGGTTTTCTATTGTTTCTAGAAAAAATTATATCACTCAAGCACAATATTTTTTGAAAAATACTAAGCTGCAACCTGGAGCTGTAGAATATGGCAGATATGGACAATGTGTCGACTGCAACATGTACATAAAATCTATCAAACACCAAGAGGCAATCAGGGTTGGACGCACTGAATTCTGAGAGCTGAAATTCCATTCTTGCCTTGCTTCCTCCTTGCAGAGAATGAGTGGGTATTTTTCTATTGCTTTTCAACTAGAGACTTGCTGCGAGTTGAGCACCGACAAGTACAGTGTCCATAGGACACCACACCCTTGAGAGAAGGGAACTCGGAACGCGAGGGGCATGTAACGAAAGTTGACGAGCTACCGGAAAAGAGAGGTAAGCAACTTATAGTTGACGCAGATCGATGGGTCCGTGCGCACTTGTGCCAAAGGCCAAATTTTCCAGTTTGTGATGAGAGCAGTGCCATATATGTCCCTAAACTTATCCATGACTTGAGATGTTGAGCGACCTTCTGTTGTGCCCATGAAACCAATAAAGTAGCAGAGCTGTAGTAGAACCATGAGAGGTGACGATGCGGATGGCATGGCACTTACACCGAGAGGGGCCCTGAAGACGCGTTTTGAATGAGTGATCAGCCAAGGTAGAAAGACGAACGTACATGAAGAGTTGGTCATATGCGACACGCTTGCCTAGAGCCCCCAGATTTATTTTCTTGGCATGTCTAAGCGGAAAACGAGCTTCGAGGAATGTGTTCCATCGACCCATCACAGGACCTGGAATACAAGAATGAGCGGGCAGGGCCTTAGTGGCCGCCGATCAAGTGCATACTAATTGTAAAGCCAAAGAAGAAGAACCGAGCAGTACGTGCATAGTCATATGAACGAGATGACTCATGCTCTTTCCTCGTCTACAACAAGGTGAGTCTTGTGGTACAGTGATACAAAGGAGACTGACCAGAATCTGGGATAGTTGAGCTACAAAGTCGCCGAGAGCATTGAACGTTCCGCCGGTGAGTGCCAGAGTGACATTTGGACGGGTCTGGAAGGCGTACTGGTATGCACGGGCGATGGAGAGCGTGGCCATACGATGTGGTCACTAATGAGAAGATTGACTGCAATGTTGAGCTCCTACAAGACAAACACATACCTCAGCTCAGTGTGACAAATGTCGATGCCTTGCAAGACATACCTCAGTTGACAAACATGACAAGCTTTTTTCAATCTGAATCTTTTGTATCCACGTGACCGTCTGTCGTCATGAATCTATTCTTAGCTGGGTAGATAAGGGCACCTGCTTTCACGTCAGCCTCAACACATCTTTTGACTATTTACACTATTCTACTTATTCTCAATAATGCGTTCTCTTCCACCTTTCGTCCTTCTCACACTGGCGCTACCTGCTCTTGCATCCCCAGTTCGGCGCCACACAATTCCCAGTGTCAGCACTACCAATTCAGACAACGCGTACTCTGGGGCAGCTGGCATGGCTCAAGGAGGTTCAATCAAGGGCTCCGGTGCTGATGGTCTGCTGGGACTCTTAATGGGAGACACTGATCTCATTAATATCGGCTCGAGTAGGCATACACCCAGACATGACGGATTTCGACTGATGATTTTGCAGAGAACGCCGGCGCAGGTGGGAGTGCTGATTCTGGCCTGGCAGCCATTGGCGACGGCATTAGCAAGGGTCACGCTGTTTCACACGGGAGCTCAGGCCTGGAAAACTCTGCCAATTCGTATAGCGGCCAGGGCGGAAATGCGAACGGAGGGGACGTCGAACACTCTGGCGGGTTAGTGAACCTCGACTCGTGTAAGTTGAATTGTTTCATTCAATCAGATCCTGACCTCACTGTGACCAAGTAAATGCAGGAGCCGGTGGTTCGGCTACAAGTGGCAGTAGTGGTCCGCACATCTTATTGTAATGCATATACCTGTACAATGTCTATATCCTGAGCATCATAATTATAAGAGACGAAGTTTGCCTGTCACTTGATTGACCAGCGGAACAGGAGCAGGGCCGATGGCCACAACTGTGCGTGTTCCTGCCTCCACCTGAGTGTGTCCTCTAAACCACGCCGTCAGCAATCTCCAGACAAAAGCGCTCAGCGACTCACGCGTCGTGGATAGACCGCGCACAGAGATTCAGGCTCCTTGCAATAGCCTCCAGCTCAACAAGCTCATTCTCCGAAGACGCTCTCAATGCAATCTTCGCCTGTCTGGAAATAAATCAAGTCTGCGGAATTACCACATTGAGACCCCACCTACCCAGTACGCTCCCAGTGTGACACGAGCTGAGCTCTTATTTAGAAGATTGGTTTGCATACTACATGGGCTAACGCACCTTTGGATTCTTCTCCACGAGTGCCTTGTAGCAAGCAAGCGTCGCATGTCTGTGGAGGAATAAGATAACACCAGCACCCCGGCTTCATGGCCGCTTACCCACACCTGCCCTTTGTTTCCAAACAAAAGTCTCATTCTATGCAAAGAAGGTCACGTACTGTGCTGCTATTTTTCCAGGAGTCATCCCAAGGTCTGTTCGCACCACAAGGACCTTGAAAATCATCCACCGCCATATATTTCGGGTAAAGATCAAAACACACCATTTTGCAAGGCTCTAGAAGACCTGCTTTAATGGCAGCCAGGTCACCATCAGCAAGACTTTCATCTTCATCCTCAATATCGGCTTTCTCAATAGAAAGAGATTTCATGGATTCTTTTCCCTCCCCTTTCCCATTACTCGCACAACAGAACTTGCCAAACCCATAACCTACCAACAGAGAGATAACAGAAACTGCAGCGAGGACACCACCTGAATGCAGATATTAGCGGTGTTGTCGAGGAAGTGGAGACAATGGGTGGGGAGACCTTGAGAAGGGAGTCGGATATCTAGATGTGACATTTTATTCGTGAGGTGATCCAATAAGAAGATCGAATAGCTTGTTTACATTTGCTTATCATCAGTGCTGAATCTCGGTAAGGGCCGAAAAACAAGATTTTTCTTGACTGTATCTGGCCCTCGAGCCCTCTCTAGTTCATTTCCCTACACCAGTTCCCCGGTTGTCCACAAGGGCTTTTTCGTCCTGCAGCTTTACAATCAATCAGGGCTTTCGAAAGCAGTTTTCTTCAATTCAAGCCATGGCCAGATCAACCTCTAGAAAGAAGAGCAAGTTAGAGTTGAACGAGTCAAAGATGAACGGCTCTTCATCCTCTTCAATCAAGAGGTCAACAGACAAGACAACGTCTTCACCGATTCAAGAGGCTTCTTCAACTGAAGCGGAGAATGCACCACCTGTAGTTCAGTCTACTTCAGCAACAGAACCGCCTAGTGTTTCTGCCTCTGCTTCTAGCTCCAAACAGTTACCTTTCTCATCATACGACTTTTCGTCGCAAACGCAAGAAGCTCTTGCGGAAATGGGGTTCAAGACGATGACCCCCATTCAGGCAAAAAGCATACCTCTGTTGCTTGCTGGGAAGGATGTGCTAGGGGCTGCAAGAACTGGGTCGGGCAAGACGTTGGCATTTTTAATTCCGGCGATAGAGTTGTTGCATCGGTTGAAATTCAAACCTATGAACGGTAACGTCCTTTTGATTGTATCTTTTGACAATTTGTAACAGCTAAATCAGTACTGTAGGTACGGGCATTGTCATCATTTCACCCACACGTGAACTCGCTTTGCAAATCTTTGGCGTTGCGAAAGATCTTATGGCACATCATTCACAGACGTTTGGTATCATCATGGGAGGAGCAAATCGTCGCGCAGAAGTTGATAAACTAGTCAAGGGCGTCAATCTTCTTGTTGCGACTCCTGGACGACTCTTGGATCACCTCCAGAACACCAAGGGATTTATATATAGGAACCTCAAGGCCCTGGTGATTGATGAGGCAGACAGGATATTGGAAATTGGCTTTGAAGAGGAAATGAAGAAAATTATATCCATTCTTCCAAATGGTGAGTTGTGGCCATATCTCTAGGTCTGTGATGGGATGGCTCAACTGCATTTAACTAGAGGACCGCCAGTCTATGCTGTTCTCTGCCACCCAGACAACAAAAGTGCAGGACCTTGCCAGGATTTCATTGCGCCCCGGCCCTGTGCATGTCGATGTCGACAAGGAAGAAACTACGAGCACCGTTACAACTCTTTCGCAAGGCTATGTTGTTTGCCCCTCCGATCGTCGATTTTTGTTGCTGTTTACATTCCTCAAGAAGAATCTCAAGAAAAAGGTCATCGTGTTTTTCTCGAGTTGTAATAGTGTGAAGTATCACGCGGAATTAATGAATTATATCGATGTACCCGTGTTGGATCTACATGTGCATTCTACTCTTACCTCCGAGTAACAGTTGACTGACCTTTTCATAGGGAAAACAGAAACAACAGAAACGAACAAACACTTTCTTTGAGTTCAACAACGCAGCATCAGGAATCCTACTGTGTACCGACGTAGCTGCTCGTGGCCTTGACATTCCCCGAGTAGATTGGATTGTTCAGTTCGATCCACCCGATGATCCAAGAGATTACATTCATCGGGTTGGCCGCACAGCTCGAGCCGGAAAGGTAGGCAAAAGTTTGCTGTTCTTGCTGAAGAGTGAACTAGGGTTCCTTCGATATTTGAAAGAAGCCAAAGTACCTCTAAA
>Ga0154005_100673_pt1 | contig 12031 bp, 10 predicted proteins | sample TSFL089MetaG_FD_104698 | JGI IMG/M metagenome (GOLD analysis project Ga0154005, IMG submission 104698) | Attine ant fungus gardens microbial communities from Florida, USA - TSFL089 MetaG | ecosystem: Host-associated > Fungi > Mycelium > Unclassified | place: USA: Florida, Lake Talquin State...
CTCTGGGCGTAGTATGACTAGTTCGCAGGCATACAGTCGGTACTCCTATGCCTCGGTTCTGCGCCCGGTTTGATTTGTTTTTGACGTTTGACTCGGTGTTCTTGATGTTCCAATGGTCCTTGAGCATCTTCTACCCAGCTATATTTCAAAACATGCTGATTTGATTTTATACTCAGCTGAGGAGTCACGTCCAAGAAAATAGACCCATTATCTAAGTAGAAAATCCCCCATACCTTCCCATATTTTCCTTCACCCTTGAAACATGCACCTATAATCTTCCAAGACCAATTTGACTTTTTTTTTGAGGCCAGGACTGTTGGTGAACCGCTGTACCGATCTCGCGTTAACAGCTGGAATAAGGTCAGATCGTTGGATCAACTGATACTAGGAGAAAGCTTCTGAGGCAGGAGTTTCGAAATAGCACTGGAGACACATGTCGTAGAACTGTAACATACTGCCCATCTACCAGCAAACATTGCCTGTAGGCATGCCTACATGATTTCTGGTGGCAGCGTACCTCTAAAATGTTTCTTGTCAAATTTGCACTGATTCCAATTGATTGATTTTACCTTGGACAAGTTGAGCGTTCTTAAGTCTACATGTGGTAAGGATCTTTCATATGAAATTGATACATTTGCATTTGATTTCTTGGTTCGCAGGAGTAACTGCTTTATCATATCGAAATACAAACCTTTCTCAGTGTGGCATTTGTTCAGCCAAGTGATGAAACGCGATATGGATTCAATGAACATTTATAAAAACCTCGCGAGGTTCATCAGAGGGAGGAATACTTGAATACTAGTGAAGCTTGTAACAGAGTGTAAGATATCCCATGATGCGTCGCAGAGCTGCTGTGCGATGCAAAACTTGAGTTTGTACTTGTAACAAATCCGTATAATCTCTGGCCTCTCCGCCTCGACGCGTCAATAACTTTTCAATTTATACAAGAGTATGTCGCGAATAGCCAGATCTGTAGAAATAGTATAGTGTAAATGCAGCGACGGAAAATAGGAGATGTAAGAGGCACAGAGTACTCTCAGGCTCCCATGCAGCGCACAACCTCAAGAATAACACATGGCTTGCCTATACATGAGCAATAGAATTCCTTGAAGCGGCGATGTAATGTATAGCGATAGAATGACAGCATTTTGGCGATACAGCACACTGGCCTTGGCCCAAAGCTTCGATGTACAAAGGGCCAAAATTTTCCACAAAGCACACAGCTGCGAGCATCCATGCACTAGTCTCGTGGCCCTCAAGATACCACAGAAAAACTCTCTCTGCAACAATTCTGCTAAGAGTTTGCGGTCGGGACTAGGATACAACCTCATTCTCCTTTCTTTGTGATAGAAAGCTTAGTTTCGCCTATCATATCTGTCAATGCCATTTGATGCTCTTAACGTGGACCACTGACTTTAAACTAGCACGGACCTGTCTATGTTTCAGTGGGTCGGGTCCAAATTTCTAATACAATTGACATACTGTGGGAAATTGATGACTTCATGAATTGTCCCTGAATTCAGTCTTCCCCACGTCGCGGTGGTCGTTCCCAAGAAGGTTTGTTTCTCAACACAGTGATCATGTCTGCCCCTCGTCATCCGCTGTAAGTTTATTTGTTATTTAACAAAATCAGTAGTCTGATACGTCGCTCATTAGCGCTGTTATATTTTTATTACATATAGCGCTCGAGATTCCCCTGGCGTTACAAGGCATTTGGTCACCGAATGCTTTGCCTTTTCTGCAGCTGAATAATACGACTCTGGTCCTCCTAAAGGTGACATTGAACATCCGTGAAATCTCTTGTGAAGAGACTGAACCACATCTCTAGTTATACGCCGCCCTATCACTTTCGACATGTCTAATTTCTCTCTTGTGCTTCCCTCTTCCTGACTTCTTGCCAGGAAAGCGAGCTCTTGCTATGGGTCTCTGTGTGTATCATAGTGTGGTCTCTACTGCACTTTTCCAAGCTCCGAGATTTATTCCACATTCTTTCGGATCGCTAGCTGAACAGTTGAGTTTGACTTGGGAGAGTATGACCGTAATCCCTTCAGTATTCATGACGTACTTCAGGTATAAAATAACTCCCGAAATTCTTTGGGGCACCCTACATGGTTTCGTCGGGCTTGGAATGGTCGTGTGGTGGCATGCAACTGTGCATATGGCAGCTATAGCTCGCTCGGCGACTCGGGCTTCATAATGATAGGATATGACACTATTCTGTCTGTTCAAGACAGACTGAACCGATCCTGGAACTTAATTACCCCAGATTTCGATGATGCTCTTTCACTATCTTATGCTTGTCTTTAGAGCGCTGCTTATTGTGCGTTTGATGAAATGCTAAGTGTGATTGGGCGATCTTGTGGCCTCTAATAAGTCAACGGATATGACAGATCTTGATGTTATGAGTTTGTAATTGGGCACGTATATTGTCGCCTGTCTGCGGCATGGGATGGAAGAATTACATGAATGCTGCTTCTAATTGTTCTCGAACGACAGTTTATGAACGATAGCCCATGACCCATTGGATGCCAACCAGTCATCGAATACCATATCCGCGAATGCTAGAACTTCAGCACTTACTACCATTGCATGTTAATGACGTTTCTTATGAGTGCCAAATACACGCCGCAAGTGATCCACATTCATGTCTTTTTCATTTTAGTCTCTTAGTGGACTAGCCCATGCTACTGTACATCAAAGTGTGCTACATTTCAAGGTGTGTGTGCAAAGCGCCAGTCTGTTATATGATGCTGAGCTGAGGTATTACAAATCAGGTGAGTTTATATGTTCAATGCAAGGATAGATACCGATGGGTAAAAATAATGCTCTATGAACGTATTGATGAATATGATCATTGCCGTCATGAATAGATCGTGATCAAATGACATAGCAACGTGGAAAAGGAGAATCAGAAAATCAAGCTGCAGCACCAGCTGAAGCAAAAAACCGCCCAGGAATGAACCAATTTCTTGGAGACCTCGATCGCCGTTCTCGTCGAGTATACCTGCCAACGGAGGTGCGACTCTGTCTAGCAGAGGCTGGGATCTTCGAGTTTTGCTGTGAATGTGCCCCTTGCTTATTCACACTCGTACAACTCCACGGTCCCGAGACGGAAGCAGAATCTCGGGACGAATCGACCCGCAAAGTACAAGTCCCGGAACCCTGATATCTGGATCTCCAACCTCCTTCCCATGTTCTGAGCCACGCCAGATCGTGTCGACACTTCCCCTCTCCATGTCGCTCTCCCGTTCCCGCTCCACAAACAGCCCCCTCCGAATTAAGCGTCTTAATAGACTTCTTATCACATGCAATGAACGATCGACAGGTCTCGTCATCCTCAATGTTGGCACGCTCATCGGGGCAGGAAGACGAAGTAGTTTGCTCATCGGGTTTGATACAAATATGCCCCAACGTGACCCCTGAGCTAACGCTGGTAGCGTTTTCAGTGCCTGCGATTGGGCTGTTGGAGGAAGGGACCTTCGTCGCAGGAGACTTCCTCTCCTGCGTTGCACGGGCCTGACTCCATGCTGATGATGGCGACCAAGGAAAGAATCTGAGTCCAAAGAGGCTGTTATATTTTGACTTTGGTTCATTGGGGCTAGCACATCCAGTCCCTCCGTTTGTGACCCTTGTGCTAACAATGTCCTGATTAAAGACGACTGGAGTATGCGCTGGTGGTGGTGGGAAGAAGAATCGTGGCTGCCTTGAAGGGGAAGAAGAGGATAATAAAGAGGAAATATCGGTCATCGCAGTAGAGCTACAAACAGGGAAGATATGCTGACTTTGTTCAGTGATAAAACCACCGGGCACTTGATGAGGCTGCGGACAAACGGGTGCCCACTCTGGTTCCGGAGAAGGAGAGTTCGATCGTAGAAAGACAGAAGAGGGGGACAACATGGGAGTGCGAGAAGACCGAAGATTGGTGGAACGAGGGAAAACGAAAGGAGATGAAGTGCGTGAAGACGCTCGTGAATAGATAGATGGAGAGGAAACATCCGGAAATCCTTGCCAGGTCAAAGGTGAGGTCATTTCTTTGTCCTCAGTTACAGCGGTCGCAGTGGTCGTGGACACAGGTAACGCAATGACCTTGCTTTTTGAAAGAGCACTTGTCAAATAGAACATTGATGAGTAAGGATCGTATTCAATACCCGTCTGCATTATAGTCGAGTCTTCAGAAAAGTTTTTGATGCCGGTATCATGGTCATAGAAACGTGGCTGCTGAATGTTTGTATTGATCTTTAATGGTTTGCGGTTCGATTCGGGAGCTTTTGGGCCGAAGGTAATATCAGCATTATTATTGGGCGAAATAGGCAAGGAAGAATTGGGAGATTGAATAGAAGTTTCTGAAGGCGTTCTGGATCCGCCGAACATGTCCGAGTTCTCGAGACCAGGCTCAGACTCGGAGGACTCAGAAGACTCGGAGGAATCTGTGGACTCATATGCCCACGTTGCACCACAAGACGAGCGATTATTCCAGGATATTTTATCATACGTTGATTCTTCTACACGTAGAGGTTGTCTTGCAAAGATAATATCTGAAATAGTTTCCTTGCTCCAGCATGACGCAACATTGGGAGTAGGCAATGGAGAGCGAGGAGCAGGAGGGTCTATATCTTCGGAGGAGTCGGTGTCTATATCCATCCCAGATTCCCATGGACAACGGGCCATACTACCTTCGAAGATAACACCATCGGAATAGAACGATTTGACCTGCGAAATCGCATGTCTAACCTGTCTGAGGGGGGGTCGGCGCCGGTAGTCAATATCGAGCATCCCGACAAGAATTTTGTTGACCTCTGAGGAGATGGGAAGAACGCTTGGTAGGAAGGAATCAGGGCTACGAAGATAAGCTTGGAAGGTGGGGTCATCTGCTGTAGCTGACTTCCACGGATTACGGCCCGTGGCAAGGTTAAGGAGAATAATTCCTAACGACCAAATATCATTGTGCATGGGGGAATAGTTCCCCTGGGGTGCAAATGTAGTACCTTGACACTCTGAGAAAAGTTTTCAATATAGATACATCGAACGAAAAGATGACGACTACGCTCACCTGGGCTCATGTGGAACACGCTACCAGTGCGGAACTCATCACTAACTTTTTCAGTCGTGGCTAGCCCGAAGTCTGTGATTGCGATCCTGAGGCCATCATCATAACAAAGGATGTTCTCAGGTTTGAGGTCTCGGTGGTAAATACCGAGGAAGTGACAATATTCTACTGCATCTAGCAGCTGGAGGAAAACGTATCTGATGAGCGCGTCATCTCCAAGATATCGGCAACTATGTAAGATCTGAGTGAAGAGGTCATGGTCGGGTGCATAGTCCATGATGATGTATGTGAGGTTGAGGCATTCTACCACCTTGTGAAGTGTGACAACACCAGAGTGCCTTGATGCTAACTGATGTAATGCGATTTCCCGGATATGAACCTGTCTTGAGCGAGGATTTTGAACTTGAGGAGCAACTAAACATTTGACGGCATAAGACTTTGGCGCCGCTGTTGATGGATATGTTTCAATTGCACGGTAGACAACACCATATCCGCCAACACCCAATACTTCCGCGAGCTGAAGAGATCCTCCATCAATGAGTGTCCCGATAGGTGGATGAACCGGGGAAAGCTGAAAATTGCATTTGGTGGTCATGGATGCAAGGGGGAGAAAAACAGAAGGGAGAAGAGTGACGTGAGCACCAGTGCCAACGGAGAGCCTATAGTGTTCAGAGAAAGGTCCAAGCCCTTATAAGACACAAGGAAGGCGGGAGCCACCACTCAAACGTGATCGGCATCCCTATCGTGCGTGTCGGCCATGAGGCAGACAGACATCAGAACGATTGCCCCAAGTCCCACCAGCTTGCGAACACCTGCAGGTGATCCGTAACCAGTTGAAGTGTTACAAGAACTTGGTATGAGACTCAACATCCGATTATACTTCAATCCGTCTGCGGGAAGCATCATGAAATTCAGTTCGGTTCTTGAAGGACCACTACAACCGTTTTCGTACATTATCACCTGCCTCAAGGCTTGTCGTAATCCTAACTACATGGGGATATTCTCGAGCCTTCCGGCAAAAGGGTCGGAATAGACCTCTCATTCGTCCACCCCATGATGCATAGCGCGTTTCTATCTTGCATAAGACATGCTGCTACTGGGATTGAGAAGTCTCGAACTTCAATGAATTGGTTCGTATCAGAGTAGTTATCAGAATAGTGGGAGAGCCGAGTTGCAGACCACACCTGATGTTTCTGGAACCAGGGTCGGAATAGAAGCCCAAGGCCGGGGATAGACAATAGCGAGGGAATGACACCAGATCTCCTTTAAAAAAGCAACTGAGAAATCTCTTGTGACAAAGTAAATGGGAGATGATCACATTGTGCCCAAGTGTGATTCGCGACGGTCGCGACGCTGCTCAAGTTGTAGACTATTTTCTCAGGGAAGCGGTGGATGAATTGATGACATAACATAACAAGTTGACAATGATCTTCGGTGCCTGTCCCATTAATGGTACTGGCCCCTTTACCCTGATGCAAACCGAGTGCTTTTGATGGACAACTTTCTATGTCTAATAACTCATTTCAACCACCCGGTATTCCATCGCGAAAACGTTCATCTCACATCAGCGACAGCTCCTCAGAGTAAGAAGCACTACATCAACAGGTGTAAGATGCGAGGCACACGATATTTTAGCTCAGACATCATGAAAACAAATTTAAGTCGGTTGCGCTTGATACTTAATTTGCGTGGATACCATTCGATGAATTTGAGAGAAATACTGGAAATGATACCATTTTTTCCCAAAAAAGCAGCTCCAGAAATAACATGGAAGAAATTGTAATGCTGCAAGGGGCAACTCCAAGCATTTGCTATCAATTGAAAATTGGCGAGTTATTGATGGTGATTATACTGAAGTTTCTGCTACCAAAACTACTGCTCTTAATCATACTGCGCAGTAGTCATGGGAAATTTCCCAGACCATAGTATCTGGGAATAACCCCTGATACAGTGATATTCATGTCCGGTATCTCGGCACAGACCATTCTGGGAAAATCTGAGGCCCAGATTGCTTGCTGGTATGAAAGCAAAGCCACAACCTGAATATTTTATGAAACTACAAGCTCGTGATCATTGATCAATTTTCACGTGATGGAAATAGTCCGTTGGACTTTTGGTTCTGCCCCACAAAGCATCTTCCCAACTTTTCCGATACACCGTTCATATCACTATATCCCTTTTTTTGGGCTTTCATCTGAATTGGATATTCTTGTAAACAGACCATCTGTTTCGCTGCCCTCATGACCTCGAGAACCTTCACCGTTTTCCAGGACGTTCCTGCTGACGAAGTCATTAAGGCCAAACAACCCACTTCAAATGGGATGACGACGCGTTCATCGTCCGGTTCAGATAGTGAACTTTCCAGGTCTTCAGCCTCAAATGAACACATGTCCACGGACAAGGAAAATGTCAACCCGCTCACCGGAGAACGAGCAGGGACAGCTGCTATGTCCAAGAAACGTAAAACTACTGTCCTGGCTGACAAATCCTCCGCACATCTGGCCCTCAAAACAGCCAAAGACGCGCAACTCCCCAAGAAACGCAAGGCAAGCTCAAAAGGCAAACAGAGCAAAGAGGTAGTTAACAAAGAGGGAAAGGCAATCGGATCCACTCGGAAAATCACTAGGCGAGGGACACATAAAGTGTCCAAGCTTCCACGACTAGAGGAAGAAATTATCAGTCAAGCTCAAGAGATTAAGCACTTTGACCAGGCATCGATTGACTCCCGGTGTTATGACTTGATGGTTCAGCCTTTAGCTGACGTTTCTCAAGCATATGAGGCTATGGAATCAGCTGTTGACATTTTGGCCTCCCCCGTTAGCAAAGCCAATTTCCGAAAAGTAAAGCTTTCTTTCACATCTTTAACGCTCCTAACCTCCCATCCTAGGACGCATCACTAGAGCCCGACATTCGTGACTTTTTCCCGCAAACACTTACCTCTTTGTCCTCTACTTCCATTGTGACTTCAGAAACCAGCGAGAAGCGAAGATTCACTACGCCAGAACGCAAACAGATTTATGCCGCGTTTACTTTCTCTTCGCCTTCTCCATCTAGTGAACGCTTCAAATCTTTATCACGATCCAACAGTGTTCCTCGCTTCGAGTTGGCGTGACCTTGGAGTTTTGTCCTAGTCGCCTTCCCTGATCGGAACAGCCCTATACTGTCAATCTCTCTTCTGTTATTCAACACATCTTACTGATATTGGACTATATTTACCGACCTATTCTCGTCTTCTTTGCATTATAACTTCGATTCCCTGCATCTTATACATGTTTTTCACTATCTCTTATCTTAACTTCACTCATTTAGACCAATACAAGTCATGTTATCAATGTCATTGGGACTTTCGGTCCCCATCTGGCGATGGTTTATCATGTGCACTTCTGATTGGTTACTTATATCTTATTCTTGACTTTGCTGATTTCAGATGCGATAAACAAGAATGAACGTAAGTAGATCGTCTGATGAATCTGCCACATTATGCCGACAAGTATTTGGATTTTCTTATCGCGTGGGGACTGGGAGGAGCAAAACCACATGCTTGCGGGGCAGCTGCTTTCGTAAACGCCAGCCGAATTGACATGGATATGATTTCTGATACCTCTGGCAGAAACCTGCTGTCATTCCATATCGAGTGCAAACGAGATAAAACCCGGAGGAATATTGGTCACGTACAATACCATCTGCGGCGAAATATTCCAGCCACTGCAACATTGTTCTATTCTGTCACAAATGATGTGTAAACACAGTATTTCATTTCATTGTAGGTGTGTATCAAAATCAGTGTCTAAATCGTTGAGCCCAACCAGCCAGAGAAACCAGGCAGTGCTTAGTGATGAACGTTGTGTGCATGAGTAAATTTGTCAAACGTCCGTACTTCGAAGCCAACAGAAATGTCAATGTCCCAATTATATTATCAAATGTCACCCTCGGTAGTTTCGGCATCTCTGCATTAACCCCGGAAGTGGTCGGGATTTATTATCTTGATACCAAATTTAGGGAGAGTTTATCTCATTGTTTCATATTGGAGGTCAGCTGGATGGTTAAATATGAATGTAGTCATTGACCCGCATTTTTCCTTTCCCTCAATATGGGTCTTTTACAGAAACTTCAAGTTCCTCACCCCCCTGGACTTACGTACAAACAACTTTTCTTATCTGTTTGTTCTTCGTGCATTTTACCTTCGAGAGTCCATTGATGGACCTTGATAGAACTATGATTTAGCGCCCACACTACCGAAAAATCGGCAGTGGAGGGGCATCAATTTCGTTGCCTTGTGGGTTCACTCAATATTCGCAACATTAGCCCTCACAATGACGCCAAATGGATAGCTGGATAGCTGACAGCTTCAACGTCAATACGTGAGTTTTGCTTCCGTTTCTTGTGGCACGAAGGTCATACGCAAAAAATTATAGGTGGATGATTGTGTCGTCTATGGTACAGCTCGGACTTTCATGGTGGCAGGCTTGGATATGCGTCTGGCTCGGATACAGCGTCGTCGCACCCTTCATTTGCCTGAATGCGCGACCAGGTGCAATATTCCATGTAACGTTTCCCGTTGTCGCCAGAACGAGTTTTGGCCTTTATGGAAGTCTATGGTGTACGTTTAACCGAGGCGCGATGGCATGGTGCGTAATGATCTCTATAATGGTGATTTGAAATTATATTTACCTTATCACGAATCCCATACCGCAGCATTTGGTATGGTGTACAAGCCAGTATTGGTGGTGATTGCATGAAGGTCATGCTCCGGGCAATCTGGCCAAGTGTGAATGATATACGTGCGTGATCTGTGTCCGAATGATTTAGATAGATACCCAAACAACAACAGCCAATAACCTTCCAGAGTCATCTGGAACAACGACAAGGGATTTCATGTGTTTCTTTCTTTTCTGGTTAATTTCACTTCCTGCGATCTGGTTTCCGATCCACAAGATGTCAGCTCCATTCCCTTGCCGAAACACTTGGGGTTGTAGTGCTCACTCCCTTTTGCGTGCACAGCCGCCATCTTTTTACCCTGAAATCAGTTGTTGCACCAGTAGCGGGCATATCCTTTTTTATCTGGTGTATTGTGAAGGCCAAGGGTGTCGGTCCTATCATTTCCCGTCCTAGCACTGTCCATGGCTCAGAGCTCGGTTGGGATATGGTCGTTAGTCTCATGTCATGCATCAGCAATATGGCCACTCTGGTAACGTGAGCAATCAAATTTCCGAAGTTCTGGTTCCGTTTCTATATATATATATCCTTGAAACTATAAATGTATCCCTTCTTTCTTAGTTTACGTTCTATCGACGTCATTTCAATGATGGTCTACATTATACTGACTTCGTATGTAGCAACGCACCTGATTTTTCTTCGCGGGCAAAAACATCTTCGGCAGCTTTATGGCCCCAGCTCTTATCTGTTCCTCTTGGCTTTTCTCTCGTTAGTTTTGTAGGTCTTGTCGTCAGCTCGTCGTCTGAGGCCATATACGGTGAAGCGATCTGGTCACCCATCGATCTTCTCAATCGATTCCTCGATGGCAGTCCATCAAGGGCCACAAGATTCGGGGTATGGTTTATTGCCGCCTCGTTCATCATCGCACAGGTGAGCATAGCCGTCAATTAAGATTCTTTGAATTTTACAAACTTGACGTAGCTTGGGTGTGTATTCAAATTTGGTATCACCAAATACTATTGTCTAACAACCTGTTACAACCGAATCTTTGGGGTTCATATAGAACAAATATCTCAGCGAATTCGATTAGTGCTGGATGTGATCTGACTGCTCTGTTCCCTCGTTTTGTAGTACGTGTTATTTGTTACCCTGAAACGCTGGATTTCATCTCATATATCGAGCCTAGAACATTCGACGCGGTGGTTATATTGCTGCAATTGTTGGACTAGTTATACTTCCATGGAATCTTCTCAAAAGCAGCAACCAGTTCACGTCATATCTTTCTGCGTATTCTGTTTTCCTCAGCTCCATTGCTGGAGTCATGGTCTGCTCTTATCCCGTCTTGCTCTGATCCTACTCTCAATTATGTGCTATGCCTTCAGGTCACTGAATACTATGTCATTCGCCGCGGACGTTATCGTGTTGCAGATTTGTACCATGCTGAGAAGAGCGGCTGGTATTATTACACATACGGAATTAATTGCAGGTGCGCTCCGCTTCCGTAGCGATTCTTGGATCATTGCTGATACTTGTATCAGGGCCTATGCCGCGTACATCAGTGGCATCCTAATAAACGTTGTTGGCTTTGCGGGAGCAAGTGCGTCATGCTGTGTTTCTTGGTCTTTTTACATGTTGACAAATATTTTCTATAAAGCTGGCAGGAATGTTCCACTTGCTGCTACTCGAGTCTACCAGATGTCGTTCTTCACCGGCTTCGGCGTTTCTTCACTGATATATTTCCTACTCAATTTTCTTTTCCCTGTGCCTGGCTCTTCACTCAGAGAGAAATTCTGGGAGGTTGACCTGTCAAATGCTTATGTCAGCAAGAGCACCGAAACGGCAAATGATGATACATGTCCGCTTCCGGACAAGAAACGGGAATGTACAGCCGTTGCTGTGGAGGAAGTATGATCATACAAGTTATTATAATATCATCAATCCTTTGCTATGAATTCCGGTGTGAAAATATGGTTTGTTGAAGATTGTCCTTGAGTATTTGACTGGACAAGTTGTTGTCGAGAGAATGCACCTTGATCTCGTTTCATATGGTAGGAGAGCGATCGGAGTGGTTTTGATATATTTGTGCATCGTGTCTAAGTAAAGAGTTCACCCACAGTTGATACCCAATATTGTGTGGGGTTGTCTGGTAGTTGAGCGCCAAATTTGATAGACAAGTCAATAACCTTATCTTTTCAAGTCTATTGTTGTCTTCATCTTACTCTTTGACATGCTGCATGTCGAGTATACTCTATCCTTGAAAGCATATCTTTAGAGCAAAGTACATTTATATATTACTAAGTACCCCAATATTTAATGTGGGTCGATGGC
>Ga0154005_100679_pt1 | contig 11870 bp, 11 predicted proteins | sample TSFL089MetaG_FD_104698 | JGI IMG/M metagenome (GOLD analysis project Ga0154005, IMG submission 104698) | Attine ant fungus gardens microbial communities from Florida, USA - TSFL089 MetaG | ecosystem: Host-associated > Fungi > Mycelium > Unclassified | place: USA: Florida, Lake Talquin State...
AACAGTATCCGTGTTCCCTGGGCACACGCTATGGACTTGCAACGGAAAGTAGAAGAGATCCACGCAGGCCTTGCAGCGCTCAGGCGGGATAATGACAAAAGTCGGTTGTTTCTGCTCATCCATCCAACACGATGAATTGCATTTTGGATAGAACGAGACCGTCTTCGTCGTCTTCGAGAAACACTTGCATCTCGGCGCAGGACCCTTTCGGCAGTAAAACTCCAATCCCCTTCCTCTATTTTTTTGTTTTACTTTACTAGTAAAAAACTTATTCCATTAATGTTTAAGACAGTCCCTAGATCTAAAAAAAAATACAAATACGAGTTCAGTAAGCGTTAAATATAACCTATGTGACAAATGGCAAGGACAAAATATCGTCCTCAAAGAATAGCTAAACGATTCCTGTGGCCTGACAGTAGAGTTTATATGACCTGGGAGTCTGTTTTGATAGGCAAGTTAGAAAAAATGTATGAGAGAAGTACAACTAGATTTAGGCTGAACCAAACTTCGAACGATGACTGTTCACCACATAAACTTTACACTTTTATATGATTTCAATGTGAGGCCACAAGTTTACTATAAAATAACCTGATTTTTATAGGGGGGCAAAATTAGCTCCTCTATCTACTAGAAAACAAATCATGTACTAAAAGTCTGGCAAAATGAACCAACACTTCAAATATAAACTAAACCTAAGTAAAATAAAATAAAAATTACACATAAAACAAAGAAACTAAGCCAAAAGTTGGAGTACTGAGGGCTTCACCACTGAGTTGACCACTTTCACATCACGGTTGGTTCAGTCATATGGAATACAAACAACTGTGTTGATATGGACTGACACATACTCTCACACTGTACCACAGCTCCGCCTGCATTCCATCATGTACACTCCACAGTGTATAAGGGAATAACACCCCAAGCAACGTAACTCAACAAGAGAGTGACCCGGACAGGAATCAAACCTGTGACCTAAGGTAACTAGCCCATACACTCTAACCACTGAGCTACCGGACCATTAGCAGTCCACAACATGCTACAGTGTGAGCACCAACCCTTTGCAACCGAGGGATCCGGTGGTCTGCAAAGCACTTGTCACTCATCATAGGTGAATAGACGATCTGCCCACATCACGGTGACGGCTGAGTTTACTTTACTATAACAAGTAATATACCAGTCTCCAGTACAGCAATCGAATCTTCAGGACGTGCCTATGTTCTCTGATATTACACAAGGCCAAGGTATGATGTCAGGAAGATTGGAAGTTATTTGTTACTCAGTTCCCAGTAAAAACCTTACATGACCTTGAACTACTAGTATACGGATGGGATTTTGATGATTACATGGCTTTCAAGCTGACTACATACCGAGGATCGAGGAATAGTCACGTTGAGGTGGTCGCAAACAGGTTCAGATGAGTTTAAATTTATTTGCGTCATCTGTGCGAAATGGGCATCATGCCTGCCTTGATGTCAGCCGAATGATGTAAGAAGGTACAAAAGCATATCATGCAGCTTCAGAGATACTCTTTGCCGGCAATCCACATCTTGAGAGAAACTAACATATCAGCGCAGCTCAACTATTTTGATTTGAATACAGCCGATTGATTATTCGACACTGCTGATGCTATACTGAAGGTCGACAGCACTCAGAAGCAGTATGTCAGAAAGCATGTGTAGGATGCGATTAAGGAGATGTCTGCCGAGGAGCTTGGTGCGACTGGTCATGCATTAATCTCGATGGCAAAAAAGGATTGGTGAAGCTGTTCTCTTCCGAGATAACATTTGTTCAATAATTGGTGAATCATTTGGTAAAGCTTCGACTGATGCAGTCAACGATCTCTTGATCCAAGTAAGTGTCGTGTGTCAGTCAAAGTAATTTACACTCGATGATGATGTTGTGAAGAACATGACCTGCTTCACCCGGTGGGACAGAGGACCTGTGATTGTCAATGGTAGAGTCGTCAAATATTTGCACCTGAATCCTCTACAGTGTTCGCCATTTTCGTTGATGAAAACATGCCCTAATGAAATAACGGCAAAATTCACCAGCAATTGGCAATATTTTTGTGTTTCTAGTCTTTCTGAGGAGTTGAAGCTCCCGTTAAATCTACTGAATTTTTAGGGCAGAAAACGCAGGGCATAATTTTCATTAGTGATTCGCTACCAACAAAGTACACAAATAGTGGAATCAGTGGTGGAAGGTGCGCAGACATACACGGATGTGTTTCTGATATATAGTTGCGAGGAAGCTATTACATAGACGCCATCCATCTGATACTGTATCAATAGAGTTTTATGACGATTTTATTGTATTTCAATTATTCTGTTGAATTGTTGTTTCTTGGTAATTCATTCATAGATTGAAAGCGTTAAGAGGCGTCCTAATTCTCAGGGGAGGTTTTCAGAATGCACGTTGAAGACAGGGAGAACATAAACGCACCACAGTTCTGGCTTGCCCTTTCACTTCATCAATCTCTTCTTTTGCACTCATCCAGAAATCGAAGTGGCCTTGCCTTAAGGAGGTCCAGGTTTCGATCACAAAATGCATCGTCCAGATGGTGTGCATGCAGAACCGCTCTTCCCTGTCTAGATATAGTGGAAGCTCGGCAAGTACATTTGAATGACTGAGCAAAATAGGAGCGTCGTGTCTCCCTTCCCTGATATCCCGGAAAAGACGGCTAGCTGGGAGATCGTCCGACGAGGTGGTAAGCATCAAGTGTCTATAAACCTCATGCCGAAGGAAGACCAGGCAGACCTCCAGATTTTTCGGAAGATGGGAAGCCACAGTTTCAATGATGGTCACGAACAGGACTGCGGCCTCATCCTCACCCTGGATAGCCGATATGCAGTCCAGCTGGAAGTAAATCAAATTTTCAAGTGAGGAGAGGCCGGACCAAGACACCTGGGCACTATAATTTATGTCGAGATGTGTCAATCTTTGGAAGATAGGATGGGAGAAGGAGCGGTGCTCCGGAGGAAGAAATTTCCAACAACAAGAAAGTCTTTGGAGATGCGGGAAAGGTAAGGCAGTGGGTGAGAAAACGGGCTGAAGCATGGCTTGAGTAACCGTGTTAGAAGGTGCCCAGAGGGCTAAACTCTCAAGGTTTGAACACGAAGGAAGGATTTTCTGGGCCAGGTCCGCGTCATCGATGAAGAGCCGGAGAATATGCCTCGTGTAGCGATCCTCTGGTTCATATTGCTTCTGAAGTTTGGATTTTAACAGCTCGAAAAGTGTTTGATCTGATAACCAAGTGACAGAGTTGATTTCGATACCCTGATATGTAATGGAATCGAAGCTGAAGAGATGTTTTCAGAGGTTCATGGTGTAAGAGAGGGGGGGAGACAAAACTTACAAATCCAAGGCACCGTGGCACGTAAGAGCCAAGTGCTGTGCTTGCTTGTCGCTCTCAAAAGCCTCTTGGAAGATCTGGGACTTTGTTTCGTAGGCAAGCAGCTCAAAAAGATGGGGGTTTAAATGAGTTCCCATATTCGCAAGTGAGGGAATGGCAGGAAAGACTGAGAGAGAGACAGTGTATCCAGAAGCCTTATAAAAGATTTTTCAGGGGCGTTCATGAAACATTCCACCGCATTACCAGGTGTTGATGTGTCTCTGTGCCATTATGAAATGGCCATCTAGGAACAACGCATCGGCGATTGTTAATTGACCGGTCCAGATATGGATGTTTGGACCGTCCACACCAACCTCAGTGCATCGTTAGTGCACCGACAGCAAATCATATATGCAATTTCAACGTCGACCGCTTCCGTTTGTTGACGTGATAGTCTCATCACTTGGGTGAACACTGAGTCGGATACAGAGGACCACACGGTCATAGTGTCCGTAATCGGAGTTTGAATCTTGAATCTCGTTCATGGATCTTGATCCGTCGTTGGCGAAACGTGTTCACAGACAATAGTGCTCGTGTTAAGTGAACGCTATATTTGTGCTCAATTATTTTGAGAAAGGGCTGATTCATTTTGAGAAAAACTTGTGGTAGGATTTATTAAGACTACTATCATTGCAAAAATTGACAAATGACATTGAGAATCTTCTCGGTTTGTCATAAATTTATTGATAACCAAGCCCACAAACCACAAAGATGTGAAGATGACCTAGAACAATAAGGAACTGCCCAAGCAATGCCAGGTGGTTTATACATGCTGAGGTCCACAACGAAGCGACGTCCAGTTCAGGAACAAATGCAAACATCGGATGATGCTTTAAGCCAAGAGAATAGTAAAAAGTGTTTTGAGTAATGGATCACAGACTTTTCCAGAGGCGACACCAGAGGCCGACACTAAGAAGGACAAACAACACGAAGCCTGCCCAACAAAAGGAGGAACATGGCTATCTCTCCTTGGTCATTCTATCACTTTATGTGCAAGAGCCACGGGAGCTATACTAAATCACGCCCCTATCGGCGAACACAGGGCAAGGTTTCACGTGGAGAGGTGGACCTCGAAACACGAGCTCACATCTTGACAGAATGCCCCAGATTCACAAAAGATCGTGTCACACTGCCTCGCCCGTGCCTAGGTGATCTCATCAAATTTCTCACATCCAACCCCACTGCGTTCGCTTTCACAGTACCCAGAGAACCTCCATGAACCCCAAAGTCCATCAAACTTCAGCTTCCCCCACAGAAAGCACCAACAAACACGGACAGGACCTCACCTGCTTACTTCGGAGTATGCCCTTACTATCTCACTCATAAATTCTGGTCTCTCTTTATCTTTCTTCTCTGTCTGCTAGTCTGGTTTCTTCGCTTCATATTTATAGGGTTAGGGCCCTGTAGTCAGTAGGCTACCCCGGACTGTACGTACACCGCGTTATAAATTGTTGAATTAAAAAAGAAAAAAAAAGACCTAGAACAATAAAGATGCATGTCACATCTGGGACTCAGACTGTAATTTGAATTCTCTTTGAAATCCTACGATGATAGTAGCTGTGGCATGTCACACATTGAATAACGGTGTCACATCATTACTGGGCTCAATGATGAGCAACGATCCTGGCCCTGCAAAACGACAGAAAACAGAGCAGGGATTGTTTGCGGGCCAGGATGCTCTGCCTCATCTGACTCTCACAAGTCTTTTGCTTAGTTTGCCTTGCTTGTTGCTGCATCCTCCGACCCATACAAACCATCAACGGTCTCTGGCGCTTTCGTATCATGCCCTCAAAAAATGCACTATTATGACAAGCCTTGACCGTGCTGTCGAGTGTCGTGCAGCAACAGGACTTGCCGAACTTGGACTCCAGATCGGTCTTTCCTCGCCTGGAATCATGGCCGAGATCCAGAAAGCCATAACAAAGGGTGTCAGTGATCTGATCCTTGCACTAAATCATGCTGACAGACATATCTTCTTCAGTCACTAATTGCACAAAAGGTGAGCTGCCTGAAACTCGCTTGTCCCTATTGACATAATCCCCGCCAGCTTCCATCGCTCTGCCTTTATCGACACAGACTTTGCCAGCTCTCCTCTCGACTTTCTCTTGAATCTGGCAACTCCAAAGCTGCTCAGAGCAACCTGAAGCGTGCATTAGCAGGTTTGACTGATAATGACCCGCCACATGTCGTCTATACCTTCCATCTGGCCCTCATTGCGGGCATCAGCTCCCAGAACGCAGACAAATTGAACAACACAGCCCGCTCTCTCGGTGCAATTAGCGATCTGCACGATTGCGCGTTGCGGAGGGGAGACAAAGTCATCGTACAGATGACTTCTGTCCTCCGCCTTCGTGCTGTCATGCTTGCCGGGCTGTGGTGTGACGTGAAGGAATGTGTAGATACTGCCGAGGCCGTCTTGGATATGCAAGACACGCTCAAAGGCCTCGCTGAGGACAAGGCGAAACCATTTGAGAAAACAGAACAATTGTCCTTGCCCTCTCCGCCTTCAAGCACGACAGGCTCGAGGTCCATATTCGAATATGCGCTCATCGTCCATACGCTCATCCTCGGCATTATTTTTCACACTTATACTGGAGATTCTGGTCTTACTAGCCCGCGACTCAAGTGGCTGCATGAGTTGCTTGATACTCATTTGCATCAGTTTCCTAAGACTGGGATCTTTGAGGTATGGAACTCTGAGCGCCCGGCATTTGCTTTCTTGACCAGAAACTCTGCAGATTCCTTTCTCCAATTGTCCTCCATTGTTTTACCAACTGACCCATCCGCGAGTGGTCTATGTCCTTGGTTTCCTTGTTTCTAGTCTCGCCAAACGGGATTTGGTCGGGAGAAAACCTAAGAAAAAGGTCTTCGCTTCTGAGGGCATCACTGCCGTTGATAAGGAGATGAAGAAAGAAATCGCTTGCGAGTGAACCTGGATTTCATGTCCGTATATGCGCTTATTTTCTGCTAGTTCCCCCGTGGGCTGCCATACCAGATGCCAAGAACATCGATTTCCGTCTCAAAAGGCTACGAACTGACCTCATGTGTGAGCTCATCTGTGTATGTTCACACTTTCGTTTCCTCAACGTATATTCTGACGGTGGACTTAGGCCTCTATCACGCGAAGCGAGTTTGACGAAGCTCGACGTGTACGTTGATCCCCATATACTGTGCTCAAGCTCAATTGTCTACTGCAACGCCAACACAGATGATCGATGAGACCATCTCGTATACGCGAACACAGGACATTTTTTCACCCTACGCTGCTCGTCTTACCCTCCACGAAGCTCAATTGGCCCATGCTCTCAATAAACCGGACCGAGCTCTACAATGCTACCAGATAGCTGCATGGCTATCTCGGAAACGTGACTACCACTCATCCGCAAGCACCCGGTCCAAATCCAAACCGATGTTTGTTGATGTCGAATCGAATCAGGTTGCAGAAGATACCAATATTGATGGAGAGGAAGATCTATGGCTTAACACTGTTGCTCGTGCAGGGGAGCTTTGGCTTCGTATCGGAATACTGAGGCAAACACCAACCAGTAATATGACTGAAGAGGAGAGAGAAAAGGAGTTGAGCCAATTGAGAAAGATTGGGGAGATTGTGACGCAAGATTGTCGTGGTCTTGGTGGCACACTCGACACGATCGCTGAAGTGCTGGATAGCTGTTTAACCAAGGAATTTGTCAAAGCAAAGTAGGTATCCTAGTCCTTCAATGTATCGTGTGATCTAACTTTGTGACAAGAACCCATCTCCGACGTGCGCTTAATCTTTCGACTATGTCACAGGACAATCACCTACGGGCATTGGTTCTTTCCTTGATTGCTTCTCATTATTTACACACCTCGAATCAACACGCGAAAAAAATGCTCGAAACAGCTGAAAATCTTGCCGCAGGTTTGGGTACTCAACCCAGATTGTCGAAGGCTCATGCTTCCCCAACAAAAACCGCTGCCACAACGGTAGCGGTAGCTGACACAACTGGAAATGCACACTTGAGACTATGGATTGGTGAACGATTCTTGGGTATGTTGATGTCAAGCACATGTCTTTTCCCCTGTTGACTTTTTTATTCATAGAGCTGTATAACCGAACAGGGGACAAAGAAGCTGTGAGAGTGCAGACTTTAAGAAACACGAATTTCATGGAAGCTGTTGCAAGAGTTGAAGCGAGAGGATGAAAATCATGGTGAAATTCCACTTCTTTCATTCTGATGGTGGTTCTATTCTTATTCATTCAGGTGCATTGGGTGAAACCATACGCCTCTGAATGTGTTTTTTTTCAATGCTGAAGGGATAATGCTACTGCTTTCGTTTTTTAAACACATTTCTTTTGGACGTTGCTGAATGTTTTTATGTCGCATCGTGCTCCAATATTCATTTGCTAGGGTCGTATAACATGTCATCAATATTAGGGTAATTGCAACTTGCAAGGCTGAAAATTTTCTGCACTAGATTTCCATCCTTTTGTGATCGGATTGATAACATAGAAAATGGGCACCTGTTATTCCTTGCTAGTTTCGTTTATAGTAAACTGAACATAGTGGTGAGTGTTGAGAAAGTGATCTTTTTTAAAAAAATTCAATTTGTAACGCGGTGTACGTACAGTCCACGGTAGTCTACTGACTCCAGAGGCTCAGTGCCCCTAATAGAAGCAGAAAGGTTTAGGGGAAAAGGGGCAGCATAGGAAGTGGGTAGTAGGGCATGGCCAAGTGAGCATGGATGGAGAAAGTGATCTTGAAGGTCACAAAATGCATATATGAATTACTTAAGCCGCAGCAGGGTCAGCCTCAGTTCCACGACTCGCCATCCAGCTCTCTGGGCCCTAAAAACGTGATTAACGGCCTATTTTTAACATAGTGGCACAAATAGATCTGTACAGACCTTACGATTGGCAACTCTTTGATACTTGATCCTTCGAGCGAACCAGTCTTCAGCCGTCGAAGCTGTCTCGAATTCAGAGTCCGGTTTCGATGCGACAGCTGCAGCGATGATTTGACTGGATTCTTTCAGTGCACGAAGGGTTTTGCTATTTCCTGGGCGGGTGAAGAATACGAGAGACCATCGTTCAAGAGTAGATTGTTCACCCGGCGGAGGGCTGGATTGATGGTTAATAGTCGGAATTTTAGTGATGCTATTTGGCTTACAGGACACGATGAAGATTGGAGTGGAGGATGCCACCACTAAATATGGATAGAGCATCACCGACATTACAAACAGCGTGTCCGGGTATCGGCTTAAGTCCATGTAAAAATATGTTCTCTCATGAGTGAAATATGCGGACCTTGACATATTGCCAGTCTTCTGACCCAGGAGGAAGAACCTGTAGTCCACCTAGACGGTTATGCAGAAATGACTGACATGACAGTCAATAAAGGCTCTCATTGTCACATGGCACTTACTAAAGATCCGAAATCTGTGTGAGCGCCAATTGCTCGCTTATGAATGTTATGCGGCATCGGTGGATTCTTGATAAGCCTTGCTTCACTTCTGCTATGTTCATAAGGTGGGTGCAGATCTGTCAGGGCGCCTTTTGGAAGACCGAGCTTATCATTGAATATACCAAGGATGGTTTGATTGACCTCTAAGGATTTCTGCACGAATGGTTTCACGATGGTAGTCATTTCGCGTTCGACGGGTCCAGGGTATTTACGAGAAGGGCTCATCAATACATCGTCTTTCGCAATGTTGATAAATTCAACGGTGTCTAGTTCACCTGTTGCGTCCACAGCATTGGCTCCTGCGGCTTTGTAACTTGTGAAGTTTAGTTCAGAATACCGAGATTTAGTATTTAGTATTGGGAGCTCACCCAAAAGAAGAGCCTTCATTTCCTTGTTCGAACTTGAGTTTCTCCTCGAGAGGTAATTTCATTGTTTCCTCTCCAAGGTTGAACATTCCATTGGCTTCTTCTGCGACTTCATGATTCTTCAGGCTTTAGCCCAAATTGAGTGAAATCTTGGCTGCAAACATCTAAGATTTATGCTTACTACCAGAATCCTATCTTCGTTGCAGCCTCCCACAGTTTGTCTATCTCTTGTTGATCTTGTGCTTTGAGTAGAGCGTAGTCGACAACAAGGAGGGGATGGGTAGGGACGTTATCAGGGAAAGGAGGGAAGGTGAGTGTAGCTACCATGGTTATTGTCGTTTTTCCGGGAACAGGGATATGTAACAAACTATGTCTTACGGAAGGCTTTATGAAAGCGCATGAACATTATATCCGTACTGGAGTGAAGCTATTCCTGGGTCCTTTTCCAGTGCTGACCGGAGTATTGTCGCCTGTGATTGTCGTAATCAGGGAACCTGGTATTGCCACACAGCCGACACGGCACTGGCACTGAGTCCATGCCAAAATCATATCATACACCAATCAACAGTCAGCAATTGATATCGATGTCTGCATCTAAATGATGCACCGCATGTCATGATCCGAGGTTATCGAGGTTTACCACAGCCAGAAGGTGACGTTTCAAAATGGTGAACTGAGGTGGTGTAGTATTGATTTTTTTATGCACCTTGTCATCTTCACTTGAAGCTATGTTATTATTTTGTCACTTAGTCTTGAAAATACTGGGGATTCAGAGGTTGCTTTATTGAGAACAAAACTAAGGGAGAATTTCACACAGTGAAGGTACTTAATATAAAATAATCTAGTCTGAAAAGGAATAGAACTTGGAGTGAGACAAACCAGTGTGATTCAGGTGTTTTTTTTTTGTTTTTTAGACTAAGTTAGCCTTAGGTCAAATCCCACTCTATGTCAGAGTTCTGTCATGAATCACCACTTCTCTAAGTCATTATTTATTTTATTTTATTTTATTTTCAGATGTATAAGAAAAAAAGACCAAATAAGAAAAGATGAGTCAGAGAGTAATGTGCAGAATATTAAATAAATATGTACAAATACAAGATATATGTCATAAAATCTTTTCTCTTCAAGTCAATATTTATTTTCTTTTTCTTTTTCTTTTCTTTTAATTAGTTTTGTGATTTGCATCAGTAAATAAGGACAAATAATCAGATATGTTTACACTTATACCAAATAGCAGGAACTCTAGTAATTTCATTTTTTTCTCCAAGGTTGAACACTTCTTTTGTGGCTTTATGATTCTTTAGGCTTTAGCCCAAATTGAGTGAAATCTTGGCTGCAAACATCTAAGAAGATTTATGCTTACTACCAGAATCCTATTTTTATTGTAACCTTCCATAGTCTATCTATCTTTTGTTAATCTTGTGCTTTGAGTAGAGTGTAGTTGGTGACAAGAAGAGAATGGGTAGAGACATTATCAGAGAAAGAAAGAAAGGTAAGTGTAGTTATTATTGTAAGGGTTTAGTCCTGTAATGAAATGGCAGGCAAACTAGAGAATTCACGGTGGTGGAATATTTTATTTCATTTTCATTTTCATTTATTATGTAATAGTTTGAAGTGTGTGAGACACTATGACTCAAAAGAAGTCCACTGTTAGGATCTGTAGAACAATCCCAGATCCCCTTCAGAGGGTATGAGGTTAAGATGAGGAGAACTTGACAGAGTTTCCTCTATGAATTATCTAGCTATTTATATAATTACAAGTGGCTATGCTAAGGCTATTCTAAGAGAGATCACAGTATCTATTGGCTACCATCTGTCAAGTCCTGAATAATTCCCCACGTCAGACAGCTTCTGCCCACATGCTCTCCCACACATGGCGGCTGCCTGATAGGTATGTGATCAAGCTCAGATCATCACTCGATCCTTCCCATGCTTGTCCCTTTTATGATCATGATGTTTCCGCATCATAGTCGTTATGTTCGTGTCATTGTATAGTCGTTAATTAATTAGATTTAATAAAGAAAAAGATAAGTGTCAGAGCGAATCATAACAGCTTTGTCACAAACTTCATTTGGCCATAACTCCACAGATACTTGCACGATTCCCACGGTATAAGATGCGTCGGAAAGCCCTCATGAAGACCTTTCGAACGATGCCCAAAACGTGTCAAAGCAATCAGTACTCATCGAGATATCAGTTAATCAGTGCTGGACACTGATCGGCAGATATCTCTGGAACCGCCGAACGCAGACATTTGCTTCCACGTGCACATGGAAGCTCTCTTCAATATGCTTCTGATGACCATAAATAGATCTTAGGGCAATAAGATCCTGTGGAGATACAAGGACCTCAAGGTTTGGCATGACACTGATCTATTACCCATAGATGCACATCAATCCTTGTATTACAAATGGTCACTTACTGAGTTTGTGATTAAAGAGTTTTAGATTCTCAAGCAAGGTAGAATAAGCAACAAAAGATGTTGTTAAGTCTGAGGTCTAATCCTCAGACTATGAAGCCTTATATACAGAAAATGATGGTCTGTGTACCTGGACAGAGCATCACATGTTCTACTGCCTATTGTTCTACATATGGCAGTCCTTTTGTGTCTAAAATAGCGATAACTTAACCATATAAGGGGCTGTCCTTGTTGTATTCAAGGATTGATGT
>Ga0154005_100681_pt1 | contig 11839 bp, 14 predicted proteins | sample TSFL089MetaG_FD_104698 | JGI IMG/M metagenome (GOLD analysis project Ga0154005, IMG submission 104698) | Attine ant fungus gardens microbial communities from Florida, USA - TSFL089 MetaG | ecosystem: Host-associated > Fungi > Mycelium > Unclassified | place: USA: Florida, Lake Talquin State...
CATATAAGGGGCTGTCCTTGTTGTGTTCAAGGATTGATGTGCATCTATGGGTAATAGATTAGTGTCATGCCAAACCTTGAGGTCCTTGTATCTCCACAGGATCTTATTGCCCTAAGGTCTATTCATGATTGTCAGGAGTGTATTAAAGAGAGCTTCCATGTGCATGTGGAAGCGAATGTCTGCGTTCAGCGGTTCCCAAGATATCTGCTGATCAGTGTCTGGCACTGATTAACTGATATCTCAATGAGTACTGATTGCTTTGACACATTTTTGGCATCATTCGAAAGGTCTTTGTGAGGGCTTTTAGACGTATCTTAGACCATGGGAACCATGCAAGTATTTGTGGAGTTATGGCTGAATGAAGTTTGTGACAGTCAGGTCTTAGATACGATACCTGAGCTTGGTACCACACTACCACTGTTAGTCCCTAACTGACTAACAAGTCCCCTTAAGCTTGGGGCCCAGCTATGTCATAGTGGTTGTCAATCGCAGTGATCAACGTACCGAGGATGATGAGAATGAGTTTGCTTAGGACTGAGGAGGTCAGGAGCTGGTAGTGGAAAATAAGTTCTAGTGTAAGAACTTAAGTTGAGGTCGAGTAACCTTAACCTTAGTTCCCTCTTTATCAGAGCTAGACAAAGAAAACTTGTTAGAGTTCTCATTAGATTTTGTACACTACTTATACACGTTTGATTGTTTGTCTATATTTACTGATCCAATGTTATTACATAATTAAAAGAAAAGAAAAGAAAAGAAATATAAATATTGACTTAGGGGAATTTGGTAGTTCATGACACTACTTGGATACTAACAATGTTAGGACAATATTAGAATAATGCTCAATGATTACAGTGGACTGGTGGTCCGAGTCAACAAGTTACATCATGCAACAATCGAGATCACAGAAGCAGATGAGGGAAGGAATGCCTAGCTGCAACACAAATTCAATGAGAAGTTTTAGGGTGGGCTGATTGGTGCCAAAACAAGTGGAGAAAAGCATACAATGGTATCGCCCATTGTCAAGCAGATACCAATGTTTCTGGCTGCATGTTAGGGGTTATCATAGATATTTGACATCCAGTCTGCATGGACCTGAAACCAACTGAAATAATTCGTTTTCATCTCCGTGTAATGAGAAATGTGATGGTCATGGTATGATAATGACTTGTTCACCTTCTTTCACAGTACTTTCTATCACTGCTCATTCTACTTGCCAAGAAGTAGATAGGCATGCTCTGTCTTACCAGTTACATAAGCAAAGAAGAGGACACAGCCTATCAAAATACTTGGCTAAGTGAGATTCTGTGAGATGATCATTATCATCAAGGATGGTAGTGAAAGCCTCCTGGTTACCTTTCAATTTTCCTCTCAGCAGGTCAAATCAGTTTATGTTGGTCAGGGAAATAATCTTGGTGATTTTCTAGCTGTCAACCTTTTTCAGCAGCCTTACTCATACCAAACAGTGAGTTTGTATTATATGCTTCTGTTCAAAACCTGTGAGCTTATGTCTCTGCATAGAGACTGCAATCAAATATATGAAGTGATGTCCAGCATGGTCAGCTCATGCACATTATAGGATAGGCACAAAGCACAAAAGCAAATAGGAATACTCATATATTCCATTCATCAAGCTTTTTCAATTTCTCAATATACACACTCATGAACACCATCTTACCTTCAACACCCCATTTATACCATTCATCTGTGTATGCACTTGTTAATCCTGTTACTTGATCTGCTGATACAGGTGCTGATGAAACCCAGGGGTATGGATGAGTACCAGTGAGATAGAGGAACTTGCTGCAGAGAAGGCAGAATATCATGGGGATATACATCTGGGTGATAATGATGGTAGAAGAGGTGATTTAGAGGGGGAGGATATCGACCATCAAGTGTGCATACAGTTAATAGAGACAGCAGTAGAGCTCCAGAGTAAAGAATATAAGATAGAATGGATAATGCACATAGAGTGAAGAGGGCCTCATGGTAGATGTGATGGTACAAGATAATATGAGGGGGATGATCACCTACTTGTGATTGCAATTGCATCTGCCAAACTCCAAAGCATGTGAAGACATATATACAAATGCCATATAGGAGTACAAAATGTTGGCAAAAGTAATCAAGCAAAAATATTATGAGTTTAATCTGCACAAGGTGTGTTAGAATGCAAACACAACAACTGTAAATAACAGATAATGAGGATCTTTTTTCTTTTTTTTTAAATTATCAATTTATTATATAGAGCGTGTAGGCAGGCCATAGTAGCTAAAAAGAGGGCCAAGGGACTACTACCCTGCAATCCATGTTGTAAATGCACCTCTTATACTACTCAAGCATGAGACAAAAGAAGTACAGGTATCAAAGAAAAGAAGGACTAATTACAGAAAAAGAAGGGACCTAGCTTCCAACATATGTATACCAGCTGACTCCACTCTAAGACTACAAATTATGCCCCACAGCCAGTGTTTGTCAGGACCAGTGGTGCAATCCCTGATCCCCCTCTAGGGTTATAGAGGTTAAGACGAGGAGAACTCGACAGAGTTCCTCTATGAATTGACCAGCTATTTATATAAGTACATGTGGCTGTGGCTAGTCTATTCTAAGAGTAACTATGGCTCCTATCTGTCAAGTCCTGAGTAATTCCCCATGTCAAACAGCTTTTGTCCACATGTTCTCCCACACATGGCAGCTACCTAATTAGTGTGTAATTAACTTCAGATCATCACTCAATTCTTTCCATGCTTGTCACTTTTATGTTCATGACATTCCCACATCGTAGTCGTCATGTCATGATGTCATTAATTAATTAATTAATAAAGAAAAAGGATAAGTACCAGAGTGAATTATGACAGTGTTCTTTATTACATACTCTGCTTGATAATGGACACTAACCTGGGTACTCCAGTCAGACCTCTTTTCAAAGGTACCAATGACTGCACAGTGAGCAAACACTTTGTGTAGATCCCAGGCAAGTTCATTTGATCTACCAACAAACCATGTTCCATCATCCCCAATATTGACTCCCTATATGGTAAAAGCAAAGAGTGAGACCTCTTGCCCATATTTCAAGTCCTGGGACTCTTTTATATAGGTATAGTTCATTGATAGCCTCCAGCAGCAGCATTACACCCCCCATTGGACCCACACCCAACTTATGATAAACCTGTGAGTATAAGCCCAGTAGACCTTTTTGTAACTTCAAACCTACCTACCCAACTCATAATCCCAGAGTTTCACAACATGCAACCTCTACCAGGTGGAAGGTGTTCAACACATGCCACAATGAACACACATTGAACATAAGATAAAAGAGAAATTTGCTACCTCTGAGAGCAGGCAAGAAATAAAGGAGGATGGTGAATAACAACAATATTAGTGAGAGATGTTAGGTAGAATATGAACCCCCTGAAGGGAGATGGTGGTAGTTAAAGGACAAGAAGGGATGGTGCAGATAATGGGCATCAACTGGGTTATAGCCAGAAAATAATAGAAACCAAATGTCAAAATATAGAAGTGTAATTTTATTCTGGAACAAATATGATCTCTGTAGCAATCTGCAGATGTGAGATACCTCAGTGCTTGCCATCTAACATATTGCTCTTCAGGCACAGACTTCTCACACAACAAGAATTGCTTCTAGATCCTTATAAACCATTGCAACAACTAGTAGGACTGAGAATTTGTTATTAGCAGAAAATTTCCAGCAAAATATAGTCCAACAGGGGACATCATCAAGACATGGTATGAAGCTTTGATCTGTCCATCCATAAAAGGCTAGAGGCAAATTTGGCAAGGTTACATCTTGGCAAACAAAGTATCTGAAATGATCAATTAATAATAATAGAACAAAGTGAAAACTATGATAATCACTCTTTGATCAGTAGCAGTGAACATGCCGCTAGATGTGTCTCACTGTGATATAATGTGACTGTCAATAAGGTGGTTCAAAATAATGTCATGAACCAGTCTAGTTCTAGAATTGTATGACTAGAGGAATAAAAAGAATGGGAACTCTTTTTTGATGAACTGAACAAAAGATGCTAAAAATAGAATAGGAGATAAGATCAGATAAGATAGAGGTCACATGATCTGGTCACATGACAGATCACATAATGGAACTTTCTGGAAGGATTACAGGAAACTACTTAAGCATAGATATAGACAAATAATATCTGTGTATAAGTAGGTAGAGTGTAAGAAACGGTCACCCAAGTAACTCAGGTAGATGGCTCCCAACTCTAAGTCAAAGTAAACAAAAAGAACTTGTTAGAGCCCCTACTAGATTTGAGTACACTACTTATATCTATTCTACCTGGTCTGTATACTATCTTTCCATGGTGATCATGTGATATCAATGTGGCATTTTATGTGACTGATCATGTAACTTCTCTGATTATGTAAGTCTGTTTTAAAAATAGAAAGTAAAAATAAAAAAGAAAAGAAAAAGAAAGAGTTCTTGTATTATAATTCATGATATTATCCCCCTCTCAAGGGTTCTCGTTCTAAGAACTTCTCATAGTTTATCATATAGGTCCCTTAGGTCACCCATATCCAGATTTTTATCCTCCAACTCTTCCAAATACTTTCTATCCTCTGTAGGTCTTTCTCATCTTTTTCTTTATTCTACTCTTCTACTATTTCCCCTTCGTACTTGTTCTTTTCTTTCTCTATTCTTTTCAGGAATGGGTTCCTATTATACTTTGAGAATAGATTCCTCTTCCATTGTCTTCAATTTTCCTCCATTCATTTCCAATATTTCCTGTCATATTTCTTGTTGCCCTACCTGTAGAGCAATTTGGCCATATACCTTCTAGGTGACCCTCTATTGAACATCTCTTTATTGTCTTCTGCCTCTTGCCATCTTACTTCATTCTTCTCTTCTCTGTTATATTCTCTCTCAAATTCTTCCACCAGTTCTATTGCATTTCTCAAATTCTCCCTGCTCTTCTATGTATCTTCTTCCACCATACATCCCTTCTATTGTACCAAGTACTTGTCTCTTCCTTGTCTCTTCCTTTTGTTCATAATCTTCTCTACTTCCCATTCTTTTTCCCCTTCAATTACCACCAGTTGTGGCATTTCTTTTCTTTGCCCCTCCACTTGTGACTTGTACCTCCATACTCTACTAATGTTAACTACTGGATGTATTTTAACTGTACTAGACAATTTTAATTCTATTACATTACTAGAAATAATTGCCTTCACTTTGTAAGGTTCTACAAAGCATTTTTTGAACTTCTCTATACATCTTCTAGCCATTTGGTATTTCAGGTCTTTAGTGCTGAGCAGCACTAAGTCATCTACTCTGTATTCTTCCACTTCTCCTCTCTCTCTATCTGTATACCACTTTATGTCTTCTTGTACTTTCTGTAGTGCAGCCTTAGCTTCTTCCTGTACATTCTTCATTGTCAGGACCCACAGGACAATCCCGGATCCCCCTTAGAGGATATGAGGTTAAAGACGAGGAGAACTCGACAGAGTTCCCTCTATGAATTGCCTAGCTATTTATATAATTACATGTGGCTATGCTAAGGCTATTCTAAGAGAGATCACGGTATCTATTAGCTACCATCCATCAAGTCCTAAGTAATTCCCCATATCAGACAGCTTCTGCCCACATGTTTTTCCACACATGGCAGCTGCCTGATCGGCGTGTGATCAACCTCAGATCATCACTCGATCTTCCCATGCTTGTCCCTTTTATGATTGTGACATTCCCGCATCATGTTCATAACTCATTTTGTTGTTAATTAATTAATTTAATAAAGAAAAGAATAAGCATCAGAGCGAATCATAACATTCATCCTCTCTGCAAATCTTTCTGCTCCTTCATATTTCCTCTTCTTTCCCAACTCGAATCCCATTCTGGGGTTTTGTCCATGATTTGCTTGAAAAGATGACACCTTAGTTCTAGTGTGTACCTTATTATTGTATGTGAACTCTGCCGTTCCCAACCATTTTGGTTACTGTTCTTGTTGATGATTGATGAACATTTGGAGATATTGTTCTAACTCCTGATTTATTCTCTCAGTTTGCCCATCTGTTTGTAGATGGAACACAGTCAACAGTTTGGTGTCGATCCCCAATATATGATTCAACTCCTTTATAATCCTTGCCACAAACTGTGGTCCTCTATCAGAAATTATACTATCTGGTAGTCCATGTAATTTCCAGATATTATCTCTAAATAGCCATGCTAACCCTTTTGTACTCGTTCTCTCTATAGTAGGTATGAAATGCACTATCTTTGTAAATCTGTCTACTACTACTGTAATGAAACGATAGGTGAGCTGGAGCATCCACAGCGGCAGATTATTTTATTTCTTTTTCATTTTATTTTATTATGTAATAGTGTGAAGTGCGTGGAACACTATGACTCAAAAGGAGTCCATGGAATAATTCGAGTAGACAAATACTAGTAAATACCAATTCGTGTATAAAGTAGCTAGGCCAATTAGCAAGGACTCTAACAAGTTCTCTTTGTCAACTTTGACTTAGAGTGTGATCTGAGGTTATCTCAACTAAGGATTACTACACTAGAACTCATTTATCACTACTAGCTCCTGACCTCCTCGGTCCTGAGCGATCTTACTCTTATACAATTGACCCTCAACCAGTGATTAACTCCGATCACTAGTCACCTCCTCATAGCCGGGCCACAGGCTTAAGTGGACTGATTGGGAAGTTTAGACCCCAGAGGTGGACGGTTAGGACCAAACTCAGGTACTAGCCCAGACCAGACCTTACAATTGAGTGGGCTCATTAGTATACTTGTAATCTTTCATTGTATCAACTTTGTGCTACTAGTCCATTGTGATCAGTCTACACAAAAGAATAGTAGTTGCTCTATAGGAGGCTACTTAGAGTAGAGATCTTCTCTGTGAAGTGATAGTCTACCCTAGTATTAGGGCAGTAGTCAGTATGGCAGTAGGCACCTGGCTGGGTGAAGATCTTGCACCCCAGCAGACGTAAAAGTGAGACAGGTGAAGAACATGATAAGTCCCTCAAAGATATACACAAACTTTTTACAACAACAACCTGCCCTTCTAAGTACAACTCACTATGTCCTTAGAAGTGTATAACCAACTCATGAGCGACATGCTCAATCAAAGGTGAGCCCTTGCCAAATTAAGAGCAGAATTAGAAGGTAGAGAAGGGAGAATATGTAGGAAATGTGGGAGGTTTGGACACCTCACCCGAAAGTGCAGGAGTGGAGAGAAACAGGAGAAAGAAGTAGAAGGAGGAAATAGGTTTGAAGTGTTAAAGAGTAGAGTAATGCAATGTGGAGTAAGGGAGGTGAGGAGGCAAGAGGTGGTGAGGCAAGAGGTGAAATGCTTTGAATGTGGAGAAAAGGGACACAAGAAGTGGGAATGTCCGAACATGAGGAGGAGAAAACAGGAAGAGGCGGCACCGCCGCAGGAAGTGTGGAAGAAAGTGAAAGAACACAGTGGAGTGAGAGGACTGCCTCCAAGGGGAGCAGCAATGTGCATGGAGGGGTGGATAACACCAAGAGAAGTGGTGACTTTTGTAGAGTGCAGGGAATGTGATTACAAGGGAACGAAAACTCAGGAGAACCAGGGGCAAGGGTTCCTGAGCAAGGAGCAGTTGTGTAATATGTGGTGTGGAGGATGCAAAGAAGCATGGAATTGGAGAGACAGAGAGGCAGAAAATGGAAGAGCGGAATGGGTGAAGTGTAGCACATGTGGAGGAAAGGATGCAGTAGTAGGGAAGAAGGTAGAAAGGAATGAAAAAGGGGAAGTGTTTTGTCTGCCTTGCAGGACAGGCAAGAAAGTGCCATGGTGGAACTGGGGAGGGAAGGTGGAATGGTCAGTGCCTAGGGCCCAGAAGGAGAGGGCTGGAATCACTGATCCAGAGAAGAGGCAGAGGGAAGTCAGGAGAACCTTAAGGGGCCTGCGGGAAGTGTGGATGCAAATAGGAGTAGAGAAAATCAATACACATGAAGGAATATCAGTGAAAGCGTTATTAGATAGTGGAGCCACAGGACTCTTCATGAGTAGAAAATGCGCAGAAAGGGGGGGGCTTCAAATTGATAAAGCTTGAGAAGCCGATATTAGTGAGAAATGTGGACAGTACAGGGAATAGCGGAGGTGCAATCCTACACAAAGTAGAAGTAAATGTGTACTTCAAATGGCATGTAGAGAGAGTGAGGATGGATATATATGACCTGGGGAAGACAGAAGTAATACTGGGGATGCCTTGGCTACAGGCACATAATCCAGAGATAGATTGGGAAAAGGGAGAAGTGAAAATGATGAGATGTCCACCCATATGTGGACGATATGTAGGCAAAAAGGAAATGGGCCCAGAAATTAAGAAAAGAAGGAAAGGAAAGAGAGAGATACAAGGGGATGAGATCAAAAGAATTAGGTGGGCAGCAGATGAGAAAGAGGATTGGGGAAGAGAGGAGGAAATGGAACTGTATCATAGAAAAGTAGAAGCAATGGTACCCCCAGAAGTTCCACAAGTGGCTGAAGGTGTTTGGAAAAGTGGAGTCAGAGAGAATGCCAACAAGGAAGATATGGGATCATGCCATAGATCTCAAGGAGGATTTCAAAGCCAGTAAAGCACAGGTGTATCCACTCTCTAGAAATGAAAGGGAAGAGGTTCAACAGTTTTTCCAGGACCACTTGAGAAAAGGATACATAAGGCCTTCAAAGTCACCACAGACTTCTCTAGTTTTTTTTGTGGGAAAGAAGGATGGTGGAAAGTGTATGGTCATGGACTATTGTAGACTCAATAAGTAGACGGTGAAAAACGACTATCCGTTGCCATTGATTACCGACTTAGTAGACTCAATGGGAAACAAGAAATTGTTCACTAAGATGGATTTACGATGGGGCTACAACAATGTATGCATTAAGGAGGGTGATGAGTGGAAGGCGGCCTTCACTACACATGTGGGGTCATTTGAACTAGTGGTGATGTTCTTTGGGATGACAAACTCACCGGCAATGTTTCAGGGGATGATGAATGAGATCATGAGAGATTTTATCAATGAAGGAAAAGTGGCTGTCTTTGTGGATGATGTGCTGGTAGGCACAGATGATGAGAAGGGGCACAATAAGATTGTGGCGGAAGTACCAAAGAGATTGGAAGAAAATGACTTATATGTGAAACCAGAAAAGTGCTCGTAAAAAGTCAATAAAGTAAACTTTCTGGGAGTAGTGATGGGTCAAGAAAAAATTGAAATGGAGAAAGAAAAGGTGGAGAGAGTGTTGAACTGGCCAACGCCAAAGACGGTCAGAGACGTTAGAAAATTCTTGGGACTCGCCAACTACTATAGGTGATTTATTAAAAACTTTGCAACACTTGCAAAGCCCTTGAATACATTGACAAGGAAAGATGAGAAGTGGAGATGGGGGGAAGACCAGCAAAGGGCATTTGAGCAACTAAAAGAGATCTTCACCACGAGACCATTGTTAGTAGCACCTGACTTAGACAAAGAATTCAGAGTCGAGGCAGACGCTTCCAACTTTGCAACTGGAGATGTGTTGTCCATTAAATGCGAAGACAATAGGTGGAGGTCAGTAGCTTATATCTCTAAATCTCTAAATGAAACAGAACGTAATTACGAGATTCACGATAAAGAGATGTTGGCGGTAATTAGATGCCTAGAGGCCTGGAGGCACTTTTTAGAAGGCGTAAGGGGGAAGTTTGAAATTTTGTCAGACCATAAAAACTTAGAGTATTTCATGAGCAACCAGAACAGACAACAAGCAAGATGGGCTCTGTATCTCTTAAGGTTCGACTTTATCTTAAAACATGTACCTGGGAGTAGAATGGGAAAGACAGATGGCTTAAGCAGAAGATCAAATTGGGAGGTAGGAGTGGAAAAGGACAATGAAGAGCAGATGTTAGTAAAGAAAGAATGGTTAGAGGTCAGAGCGATGCAGGTGTCAGAAGTGATCATTGAAGGAATAGACATCCTGGATAGGATAAGAAAGAGTGAGGCAAAAGATGACGAGGTGGTAAAAGCAGTGGAAGAAATAAAACGAGCTGGAGTTAAAGTCTTAAGAGATGAAGAGTGGCGAGAACACAAGGGGTTGATGTTAAAAGAAGGAAAGGTATACGTACCTAAGGATGAGAAATTGAGAGCAGAGATAATCAGGCTGCATCATGACACACCTGTGGGGGGACATGGAGGACAGTGGAAGACCACAGAGTTGGTAACTAGAAACTTCTGATGGCCAGGAGTAAGTAGAGAGGTGAAGCAATATGTGGAGGGATGTGATGCATGCCAACAAAACAAAAATTGTACGCAAGCACCTGCAGGAAAGCTAATGCCAAATTCAATACCAGAAAAGCCATGGAGTCATATATCAGTGGATTTCATTACAAAGCTACCATTGGCCCAAGGATATGATTCGATTTTAGTGGTAGTAGATAGGTTAACAAAAATAGCACATTTCATACCTACTACGGAAAAGACAACAGCAGGAGGACTAGCTAGATTGTTCAGGGATAATGTCTGGAAGCTACACGGCTTGCCAGAAAGTATTATTTCAGACAGAGGACCACAATTCGCAGCAGAAGTGATGAGAGAGTTGAATGCAATGTTGGGGATCGATAGCAAGTTATCAACAGTGTTCCACCCACAAACAGATGGACAAACAGAAAGGATGAACCAAGAACTAGAACAATATCTCAGGATGTTCATTGATCATCATCAGGAACAGTGGCCGGAATAGTTGGGAACCACAGAATTTGCCTACAATAATAAGGTGCAAACGAGTACAAAAGTATCGCCCTTCATGGCAAATAATAGACGAGATCCTCACATGGGATTCGAACTTAGGAAAAAGGGGAAGTTTGAGGAAGCAAACAAGTTTGTGGAAAGGATGCAAGAGATACAGGAGGAAGTGAAAGCAGCGCTAGGAAAGGCACAGGAGGACATGAAAAGGTATGCAGATAGGTATAGGGGAGAGGCAGAAGAATATTGAGTAGGAGACCTAGTACTACTCAGTACCAAGGATCTCAAATATCAAATGGTGGGAAAGAGAATGGAGAAACTTATGGAGAGATTTGTCGGACCTTATAGAGTCAAATTAATAGTCTCAACAAATGCATTAGAATTAGAACTACCTAGTACAGTAAAGATACATCCGGTAGTTAACGTAAGTAGAGTACGAAGATATACAGGATAGGTGGAGAGACAAAGAAAAGAAATGCCCCAACCAGTAGTAATAGAAGGGGAAGAAGAATGGGAGGTAGAGAAAATAATGAATAAGAGATGAGTGCAGGGGAGAGATAAGTACCTGGTATGATGAAAGGGGTATACGGCAGAGGAAGACACTTGGGAGAGTAAGGAAAATCTTAAAAACGCAAGTAATCTAGTAGAAGAGTTTGAAAAGGAATACAGAAGGGAAGAAGAAGAAGAAGCATGGCGACAGGAGAGAGAGGAAGAGAAGAACGTGTTCAGCAGAGAATTGCCGGGGAAGTATATGGCAAAATTATTGTATGGGTGGAGGGAGAAGAAATATGAGCAGGAGTATTGGAAAAGGTTAGAAGAAAATTGGCGGCGATGGAAAAGGAATTCATTTGCTAAAGTAAGCTGTAATCTGTTCTTATGAATAAAACAACAAGAAAAAGATGAGATGGGGAACATTGGGGATTGGGACAGCAAGTTGTAAAATCCTCGAGGACGAGGAAGCTTGAGAGGGGGGTGGTATAATGAAACGACAGGCAAGCTGGAGCATCCGCGGTGGCAGATTATTTTATTTCTTTTTCACTTTCTTTTATTATGTAATAGTTTGAAGTGCATGGGACACTATGACTCAAAAGGAGTCCATGGGATAATTTGAGTAGACAAATACTA
>Ga0154005_100682_pt1 | contig 11839 bp, 19 predicted proteins | sample TSFL089MetaG_FD_104698 | JGI IMG/M metagenome (GOLD analysis project Ga0154005, IMG submission 104698) | Attine ant fungus gardens microbial communities from Florida, USA - TSFL089 MetaG | ecosystem: Host-associated > Fungi > Mycelium > Unclassified | place: USA: Florida, Lake Talquin State...
GCAGATGAGATTATCGATCTGCGGGGACACATTGTTATACCTGGCCTGATTAATACGCATCATCACATGTATCAGAGCCTGACCCGGGCTATTCCTGCGGTACAAAACGGCGAACTGTTCAACTGGCTTACCCACCTCTACCCACTATGGCAGAATCTGACACCTGAGATGATTCATATCTCAACGCAGATTTCGATGGCCGAGTTAATGCTTTCCGGTTGTACCACCACCAGTGACCATCTCTATGTCTACCCTAACGGCTGTAAGCTTGACGACAGCATTGAGGCTGCAGCGTTAATGGGCATGCGTTTCCATGCCAGCCGGGGCAGCATGAGCGTCGGTAAATCCCTGGGTGGCCTGCCGCCTGATTCGCTGGTTGAGAATGAAGCCGCCATCCTCAGGGACACGCAGCGTGTGATTGAGCGCTATCACGATGACAGCCACGGCTCGATGTTACGCATCGTGGTGGCACCATGTTCACCGTTCTCGGTCAGTCATGAGCTGATGAAGCAGTCCGCTGCACTGGCACGCAGCTTCAACGTCTCGATGCATACTCATCTGGCGGAGAACGACAGCGATATCCGCTATAGCCGCGAGAAATTCAACATGACGCCAGCGCAGTACGTTGAGGACCTCGGCTGGGTAGGGCCGGATGTCTGGCATGCACACTGCGTAAAACTGGATCAGCATGGTATGGAGCTCTTTGCACGTACCGGAACCGGCGTCGCACACTGTCCCTGTTCAAACATGCGTCTCGGTTCGGGTATTGCACCGATACGCCACATGTGTGATGCCGGTGTCCATGTCGGTATGGGCGTGGATGGGTCAGCCTCCAATGACAGCTCAGACATGATGGCAGAGGTACGTCAGGCGATGCTGTTGCAACGCGTGGGGTTCGGCCCGGATGCGATGACGGCACGTCAGGCTCTGGAGCTGGCGACGCTGGGTGGAGCAAAAGTGCTGAATCGCGACGACGTGGGCGCCATTGCACCGGGCATGATGGCTGACTTGGCGATCTTTGACCTGAATCGCATTGGTCTTGCCGGGGCAGGGCACGATCCTGTCGCCGCCCTGGTGTTCTGTAATCCGGGGCAGGTCGCTTACAGCATCATCAACGGAAAAGTCAGGGTGCGTGACGGACAACTGGCCGGAATTGAACTGCCAGCCGTGCTGCATCAGCATAACCAACTGGCCAGAAAACTGGTTAGTTGAGTCAGAAGGGCACTTTATTAGGGAGGCGACGAAAAATAAGGCAGATTACATTTGCTACTGTTCGCACTATTCCCTAGAATACGCCCTCCCTGTCATCAGGGAAAATCAGCGGCTCGATTGAGAGCCGTTTATTTTTTCTACCCATCTGTGAGAACCGGTGTTACAATGCCGCGCCCTCAATTATGGGGCTTTCTAACGACCTGAGGTTTAGGTCCCGAAGTAGTAGTTGACATTAGCGGAGCACTAAAATGATCCAAGAACAGACTATGCTGAACGTCGCCGACAACTCCGGTGCACGTCGCGTAATGTGTATCAAGGTTCTGGGTGGCTCGCACCGTCGCTACGCAGGCGTCGGTGACATCATCAAAGTTACCATCAAGGAAGCAATTCCTCGTGGTAAAGTCAAAAAAGGTGATGTCCTGAAGGCGGTAGTGGTGCGCACCAGGAAGGGTGTTCGTCGCCCGGACGGTTCTGTCATTCGCTTCGATGGTAATGCATGCGTTATTCTGAACAATAACAGTGAGCAGCCTATCGGTACGCGTATTTTTGGGCCGGTAACTCGTGAACTTCGTACTGAAAAGTTCATGAAAATTATCTCTCTGGCACCAGAAGTACTCTAAGGAGCGAACAATGGCAGCTAAAATCCGTCGTAACGACGAAGTTATCGTGTTAACCGGTAAAGATAAAGGTAAGCGCGGTAAAGTTAAGAATGTCCTGTCTTCTGGTAAGGTCATCGTTGAAGGTATCAACCTGGTTAAAAAACATCAGAAGCCGGTTCCGGCCCTGAACCAACCAGGTGGCATCGTTGAAAAAGAAGCTGCTATTCAGGTTTCTAACGTTGCACTGTTCAACGCGGCAACTGGTAAGGCTGACCGTGTAGGCTTTAGATTCGAAGACGGCAAAAAAGTCCGTTTCTTCAAGTCTAACAGCGAAACTATCAAGTAATTTGGAGTAGTACGATGGCGAAACTGCATGATTACTACAAAGACGAAGTAGTCCAGAAACTCATGACAGAGTTTGGCTACAATTCTGTCATGCAAGTCCCTCGGGTCGAGAAGATCACCCTGAACATGGGTGTTGGTGAAGCGATCGCTGACAAGAAACTGCTGGATAACGCAGCAGCTGACCTGGCAGCAATCTCCGGTCAAAAACCGCTGGTCACCAAAGCACGCAAATCAGTTGCAGGCTTCAAAATCCGTCAGGGCTATCCGATCGGCTGTAAAGTAACTCTGCGTGGCGAGCGCATGTGGGAGTTCTTTGAGCGTCTGGTCACCATTGCAGTTCCACGTATCCGTGACTTCCGTGGCTTGTCCGCTAAGTCATTCGATGGTCGTGGCAACTACAGCATGGGTGTACGTGAGCAGATCATCTTCCCAGAAATCGACTACGACAAAGTCGATCGCGTTCGTGGTTTGGATATCACCATTACCACTACTGCGAAATCTGATGATGAAGGCCGTGCTCTGCTGGCTGCCTTTGACTTCCCGTTCCGTAAGTAAGGTAGGGTTACTTAATGGCTAAGCAATCTATGAAAGCGCGCGAAGTTAAGCGTGCAAAATTAGCAGACAAATTCTTCGCTAAACGCGCTGAACTGAAAGCGATCATCTCTGATGTGAACGCTTCCGACGAAGACCGTTGGGATGCTGTTCTGAAGCTGCAGAGTCTGCCGCGTGATTCCAGCCCTTCACGTCAGCGTAACCGCTGCCGTCAAACAGGTCGTCCGCACGGTTTCCTGCGGAAGTTTGGGTTGAGCCGTATCAAGGTCCGCGAAGCCGCCATGCGCGGTGAAATTCCGGGTCTGAAAAAGGCTAGCTGGTAATTGTCACCAATTGAATCACGGGAGTAACACAGATGAGCATGCAAGATCCGATCGCGGATATGCTGACCCGTATCCGTAACGGTCAGGCCGCGAACAAAGTTGCGGTCACCATGCCTTCCTCCAAGCTGAAATTGGCAATTGCCAACGTTCTGAAGGAAGAAGGATATATTGAAGATTTCAAAATCGAAGGCGACATCAAGCTGGAACTGGAACTTACTCTCAAGTATTTCCAGGGCAAAGCTGTTGTAGAAAGCATTCAGCGAGTAAGCCGTCCTGGCCTGCGCATCTATAAGAAAAAAGATGAGCTGCCAAAGGTAATGGCTGGTATGGGCATCGCTGTAGTTTCTACATCCAAAGGTGTCATGACTGATCGTGCAGCGCGCCAGGCAGGTCTTGGTGGCGAAATTATCTGCTACGTAGCGTAATCGGAGGATACATATGTCTCGTGTTGCTAAAGCACCTGTCGTTGTTCCTGCCGGCGTAGAGGTAAAACTCGACGGTCAGGTAATTTCGATTAAAGGTAAAAACGGCGAGCTGACTCGTACTATCAATGATGCTGTTGAAGTTAAGCATGCTGACAACGCTCTGACTTTCGCTCCGCGCGAAGGTTTCGTTGACGGCTGGGCGCAGGCGGGTACTTCTCGCGCGCTGCTGAACGCAATGGTTATCGGTGTTACCGAAGGCTTCACTAAGAAGCTGCAGCTGGTTGGTGTAGGTTATCGTGCAGCCGTTAAAGGCGACGTGGTAAACCTGTCTCTGGGCTTTTCTCATCCAGTCGATCACCAGCTGCCCGCGGGTATCACTGCAGAATGTCCAACTCAGACTGAGATCGTGCTGAAAGGCGCTGATAAACAGCTGATTGGTCAGGTTGCTGCGGACCTGCGCGCCTACCGTCGTCCTGAGCCTTATAAAGGCAAGGGTGTCCGTTACGCCGACGAAGTCGTGCGTACCAAAGAGGCTAAGAAGAAGTAAGGTAACACTATGGATAAGAAATCTGCTCGTATCCGTCGTGCGACCCGTGCACGTCGCAAGCTCAAAGAGCTGGGTGCTACTCGCCTGGTGGTACATCGTACCCCGCGTCATATTTACGCACAGGTAATCGCCCCGAACGGTTCCGAAGTTCTGGTCGCTGCTTCTACTGTAGAAAAAGCTATCACTGAACAACTGAAGTATACCGGTAATAAAGAAGCCGCAGCTGCAGTAGGCAAAGCTATCGCAGAACGCGCAATCGAAAAAGGCATCACTGGTGTTTCTTTCGACCGTTCCGGTTTCCAATATCATGGTCGCGTCCAGGCACTGGCAGATGCTGCCCGTGAAGCTGGCCTTCAGTTCTAAGGTAGAGGTCTAAGATGGCACACATCGAGAAACAAGCTGGCGAACTGCAGGAAAAACTGATCGCGGTAAACCGTGTTTCTAAAACTGTTAAAGGTGGTCGTATCTTCTCCTTCACAGCACTGACTGTGGTAGGTGATGGTAATGGTCGCGTAGGTTTTGGTTACGGTAAAGCGCGTGAAGTTCCAGCAGCGATCCAGAAAGCGATGGAGAAAGCCCGTCGCAACATGGTTAACGTCGCGCTGACCAACGGCACCCTGCAGCACCCTGTTAAAGGTGCACACACGGGTTCCCGCGTGTTCATGCAGCCGGCTTCAGAAGGTACCGGTATCATCGCCGGTGGTGCAATGCGCGCCGTTCTGGAAGTCGCTGGAGTTCATAACGTACTGGCAAAAGCCTATGGTTCTACTAACCCGATTAACGTGGTTCGTGCAACTATCGACGGCCTGGGCAATATGAAATCTCCGGAAATGGTCGCTGCTAAGCGTGGTAAATCCGTTGAAGAAATTCTGGGGTAATCACGATGGCTAAGACTATTAAAATCACTCAAACCCGTAGTTCAATCGGCCGCTTGCCTAAGCATAAAGCCACTCTGGTTGGCCTGGGTCTGCGTCGTATTGGCCACACCGTTGAGCGTGAAGACACGCCTGCAGTACGCGGTATGGTTAACGCGGTTTCCTATATGGTTAAAGTGGAGGAGTAAGAGATGCGTTTAAATACTCTGTCTCCGGCCGAAGGGTCTAAGCACGCTACCAAGCGTCTGGGTCGTGGTATCGGTTCTGGCCTCGGAAAAACCGGTGGTCGTGGTCACAAAGGTCAGAACTCACGTTCTGGCGGTGGCGTACGTCGCGGTTTCGAAGGTGGTCAGATGCCTCTGTACCGTCGTCTGCCGAAGTTCGGTTTCACCTCTCGCAAAGCAATGATCACCACAGAGATTCGTCTGTCTGATCTGGCGAAAGTTGAAGGCGGTATCGTCGACCTGAACGCGCTTAAAGCAGCCAACATTGTCGGTGTTCAGATTGAATTCGTTAAAGTAATTCTGTCTGGTGAAGTATCTACACCGGTAACGGTTCGCGGCCTGCGTGTCACCAAAGGTGCTCGTGCTGCAATCGAAGCTGCTGGCGGTAAAATCGAGGAATAAGTAGCAGATGGCTAAACAACCGGGATTAGATTTTCAAAGTGCCAAAGGCGGCTTTGGTGAGCTGAAACGCAGACTGCTGTTTGTAATCGGCGCACTCATTGTCTTCCGTATTGGCTCTTTTATTCCAATCCCTGGTATTGATGCCACTGTACTTGCCAAACTGCTTGAGCAACAGCGTGGCACCATCATTGAAATGTTTAACATGTTCTCTGGTGGTGCTCTCAGCCGTGCTTCTATTTTCGCACTGGGTATCATGCCGTATATTTCGGCATCGATTATCATCCAGTTATTAACGGTGGTTCATCCAGCGTTAGCGGAAATTAAGAAAGAAGGGGAGGCTGGCCGTCGTAAGATTAGCCAGTACACCCGATACGGTACGTTGGTATTGGCCATATTTCAGTCGATCGGTATTGCTACCGGTCTGCCGAATATGCCAGGGATGCAAGGTCTGGTCATGAATCCAGGCTTTGCTTTCTACTTTACCGCTGTTGTGAGTCTGGTCTCAGGAACGATGTTCCTGATGTGGCTGGGCGAACAGATTACTGAGCGTGGTATCGGTAACGGTATTTCGATCATTATCTTCGCAGGTATTGTTGCGGGTCTTCCGCCGGCCATTGGCCATACCATCGAGCAAGCGCGGCAAGGCGACCTGCACTTCCTTCTGTTGCTGTTGGTTGCAGTACTCGTATTCGCAGTGACCTTCTTTGTTATCTTCGTTGAACGTGGTCAGCGCCGCATTGTGGTGAACTACGCAAAACGTCAGCAGGGTCGTCGCGTTTACGCTGCACAGAGCACACATTTACCGTTGAAAGTGAATATGGCGGGCGTTATTCCAGCCATCTTTGCTTCCAGCATTATTCTGTTCCCGGCAACGATTGCATCGTGGTTTGGGGGCGGTACCGGTTGGAACTGGCTGACAACAATTTCGCTGTATTTGCAGCCAGGACAGCCGCTTTATGTGCTACTCTATGCGACTGCAATCATCTTCTTCTGTTTCTTCTATACGGCGTTGGTTTTCAACCCACGTGAAACAGCAGATAACCTGAAGAAGTCTGGTGCATTCGTACCGGGAATTCGTCCGGGAGAGCAAACGGCGAAGTATATTGATAAAGTGATGACGCGACTGACCTTAATCGGCGCGCTGTATATTACTTTTATCTGCCTTATCCCGGAGTTCATGCGTGATGCGATGAAGGTTCCCTTCTACTTTGGCGGTACTTCACTGCTCATCGTAGTTGTCGTCATCATGGACTTTATGGCTCAAGTGCAAACTCTGATGATGTCCAGTCAGTATGAGTCGGCACTGAAGAAAGCTAACCTGAAAGGCTACGGCCGTTAATTCAGTTGGTTGAGAAGTTACGGAGAGTAAAAATGAAAGTTCGTGCTTCCGTCAAGAGATTATGTCGTAACTGCAAAATCATTCGTCGCGACGGTGTCGTACGTGTGATCTGCAGCGCCGAGCCAAAGCATAAACAGCGCCAAGGCTGATTTTGTCACATATTTTTCTTGCAAAGTCGGGTTGAGCTGGCTAGATTAGCCAGCCAATCTTTTGTATGTCAGTACGTTTCCATTTGAGTATCCTGAAAACGGGCTTTTCAGCATGGGACGTGCTTGTTTAATTATAGGAGTGCATAGTGGCCCGTATAGCAGGCATTAACATTCCTGATCAAAAACATACCGTTATCGCATTAACTTCGATCTTCGGTATCGGTAAAACCCGTTCAAAAGCCATCTGCGCTTCAACGGGTATTGCTGAAAATGTTAAGATCAGTGAGCTGTCTGAAGAACAAATTGATCAGCTGCGTGATGCAGTTGCGAAATTCGTTGTAGAAGGTGATCTGCGCCGTGAAATCACCCTGAGCATCAAGCGTCTTATGGACCTTGGTTGCTACCGTGGTTTGCGCCATCGTCGTGGTCTTCCGGTTCGCGGTCAGCGTACTAAGACCAACGCACGTACCCGTAAGGGTCCGCGTAAACCGATCAAGAAATAATCGGGGTGAGTAAATAATGGCAAAGGCACCAGTTCGTGCACGCAAGCGTGTAAGAAAACAAGTCTCAGATGGCGTGGCTCATGTCCATGCTTCTTTTAACAACACCATCGTTACCATTACTGATCGTCAGGGTAACGCACTGGGTTGGGCAACCGCCGGTGGTTCCGGTTTCCGCGGTTCACGTAAATCCACTCCGTTTGCTGCTCAGGTCGCTGCAGAGCGCTGTGCAGAAGCGGTAAAAGATTACGGAATTAAGAACCTGGAAGTTATGGTAAAGGGTCCGGGTCCAGGTCGCGAATCTACGATTCGTGCTTTGAACGCCGCTGGTTTCCGCATCACTAATATTACTGATGTGACTCCGATCCCTCATAACGGTTGTCGTCCGCCGAAAAAACGTCGCGTATAACGCCCGTTTTTTTAGGATAGTTGGAGAAAGAAAATGGCAAGATATTTGGGTCCTAAGCTCAAGCTGAGCCGTCGTGAGGGCACTGACTTATTCCTTAAGTCTGGCGTTCGCGCGATTGATTCCAAGTGTAAGATTGAACAAGCCCCTGGTCAGCATGGTGCGCGTAAACCGCGTCTGTCTGATTACGGCGGTCAGTTACGTGAAAAGCAGAAAGTTCGTCGTATCTACGGCGTGCTGGAGCGTCAGTTCCGTAACTATTACAAAGAAGCAGCTCGTCTGAAAGGCAACACCGGTGAAAACCTGTTGGCTCTGCTGGAAGGTCGTCTGGACAACGTAGTTTATCGTATGGGCTTTGGTGCCACTCGTGCAGAAGCACGTCAGCTGGTGAGCCATAAGTCTGTTCTGGTAAATGGCCGCGTTGTTAACATCGCTTCTTATCAGGTATCTCCGAATGATGTCGTTAGCATCCGTGAGAAAGCCAAAAAGCAATCTCGCGTGAAGGCCGCTCTGGAGCTGGCTGAGCAGCGTGAAAAGCCAACCTGGCTGGAAGTTGATGCGACTAAGATGGAAGGTGTGTTCAAGCGTATTCCTGAACGTACTGATCTGTCTGCGGACATTAACGAACACCTGATCGTCGAGCTTTACTCCAAGTAAGGCTTAGTACCAAAGAGAGGACACAATGCAGGGTTCTGTGACAGAGTTTCTAAAACCGCGCCTGGTAGATATCGAGCAAGTGAGTTCGACGCACGCCAAGGTGACCCTTGAGCCTTTAGAGCGTGGCTTTGGCCATACTCTTGGTAACGCACTGCGCCGTATTCTGCTTTCATCCATGCCGGGTTGCGCGGTGACCGAGGTTGAAATTGATGGTGTACTTCATGAGTACAGCACCAAAGAGGGCGTACAGGAAGATATCCTGGAAATCCTGCTCAACCTGAAAGGGCTGGCGGTAAGAGTTCAGGGTAAAGATGAAGTTATTCTGACCCTGAATAAATCTGGCATTGGCCCTGTGACTGCAGCCGACATTACCCATGATGGTGATGTCGAAATCGTCAAGCCTCAGCATGTCATTTGCCATCTGACCGATGAGAACGCTGCTATCAGCATGCGTATCAAAGTTCAGCGTGGACGTGGCTATGTGCCGGCTTCTGCCCGAATTCATTCGGAAGAAGATGAGCGCCCAATCGGCCGCCTGTTAGTTGACGCTTGCTACAGCCCTGTAGACCGTATCGCCTACAATGTTGAAGCAGCGCGTGTAGAGCAGCGCACCGACCTGGACAAGCTGGTCATCGAAATGGAAACCAACGGCACAATCGATCCTGAAGAGGCGATTCGTCGTGCGGCAACCATTCTGGCAGAACAACTTGAAGCTTTCGTTGACCTACGTGATGTACGTCAGCCGGAAGTCAAAGAAGAGAAACCAGAATTCGATCCGATCCTGCTGCGCCCTGTTGACGATCTGGAATTGACTGTCCGCTCTGCTAACTGCCTTAAGGCAGAAGCTATCCACTACATCGGTGATCTGGTACAGCGTACCGAGGTTGAGCTGCTTAAAACGCCTAACCTTGGTAAAAAATCTCTTACTGAGATTAAAGATGTGCTGGCTTCGCGTGGTCTTTCTCTGGGCATGCGCCTCGAGAACTGGCCGCCAGCAAGCATTGCTGATGAATAATCAGATCACAGGTTAAGGTTTCACTGAGAAGGATAAGGTCATGCGCCATCGTAAGAGTGGTCGTCAACTGAACCGCAACAGCAGCCATCGTCAGGCTATGTTCCGCAACATGGCCGGTTCTCTGGTTCGTCATGAGATCATCAAAACGACTCTGCCGAAAGCCAAAGAACTGCGTCGCGTAGTTGAGCCGCTGATTACTCTTGCCAAGACCGACAGCGTAGCTAATCGTCGTCTGGCATTCGCCCGTACTCGTGATAACGAGATCGTGGCAAAACTGTTTAATGAGCTGGGCCCGCGTTTCGCGAGCCGTGCCGGTGGTTACACTCGTATTCTGAAGTGTGGCTTCCGTGCTGGTGACAACGCTCCGATGGCTTACATCGAGCTGGTTGATCGTCCAGAAGCTCAAGCAGAAGCAGCCGCAGAGTAATCTGTAGCAACGTAAAAAACCCGCTTCGGCGGGTTTTTTATTGCCTGAAATTTACTACCTTAGAAAGATGTCTTTCATGTTCAAAGGAGCCGATTATGTGGCTGGTTGATGAACTTGCGGAACAGCATATTAAGGCAGCGCTGGAAAAGGGTGAGCTTAGCAATCTTCCGGGCTCTGGAAAGCCATTACTGCTGGATGATGACAGCCATGTTCCTCCTGAATTAAGAGCGGGCTACCGGCTACTGAAAAACGCGGGCTTTCTGCCGCCGGAGCTGGAGTTAAGACGGGAGGCGATGGAAGTGAACGATCTTATTCGCCAGCTCGATCCCGCGGATCATCACTATCAGGATCATTGTCATCGGCTTCAGTTGCTGGCGCTGCGATTACGCCAGGCGGGTATGAGCACGGATTTTCTGCATGGCGATTATTCGACAGCCCTTCAGAATCACTTCAGCGAGGAGGAGTAGATGTTTCGCATCGGACAGTTAGCTAAGCTTGCTGACGTCACGCCAGACACCATCCGTTTTTATGAAAAACAGCAGATGATGGATCATGACGGTCGTACGGAAGGGGGATTTCGCCTATATACCGAGGCCGATCTTCAGCGTCTGAAATTTATCCGCTACGGTCGTAAACTCGGGTTTAGCCTTGAAGCCATCAGAGAGCTGCTTTCCATCCGGGTCGATCCTGCGCATCATACCTGTCAGGAATCGAAAGCGATCGTTGAAAAACGGCTAAGTGAAGTGGCTCAGATGATCACAGAATTAGAAACGATGCAGCGCTCTTTGCGACACCTCTCGGATGCGTGTTGTGGTGACAGTCACAGTAGCATTTCGTGCTCAATTCTTGAGGCACTGGAGCGTGGAGAGGCGTTGAGTAAATAAGCATCTTGTTATTTTGCTGCAAAGGAATAGAGTATCTGACCATCTCAACAGGAGGCTTTATGAGTAAATATCAGCATACTAAAGGGCAAATTCGCGATAACGCGATTCAGGCACTGCTGCACGACCCGTTATTTCGACAACGTATTGAGCAGAAGCAAAAGGGTAAAGGCAGTTTTAAGCGGAAAGAGAAACATGGTAAGGGGACTGGATGGGAGGGCAGTGATAAGAAAGCGTCTTATCACTGCCCTTCTGCTTTTACAGTAAAAAACCGCCTTCGTGGCGGCTTATTCACTATACCCGGGTATTCTGCTGTTTCAGCAGATCGCGGATTTCGGTCAGTAAGACTTCTTCGTTAGACGGTTTAGCAACCGGCTTCTCCACTTCTTTTTTCTTATACAGACGATTCATCAACTTAATCGCCATAAAGATCGCGAAAGCGATAATGACAAAATCAAATATGGTCTGAAGGAAGATACCGTACTGCATAACAACAGCTGGCGCATCGCCTGTTGCGGGCTTAAGAACCCATGCGAATGATTTGAAATCGACTCCGCCGATCAGCAAGCCTAATGGTGGCATGATGATATTAGCGACTAATGATGAAACGATTTTACCGAATGCTGCACCGATGATGACACCCACGGCTAAATCCATTACGTTGCCGCGCATTGCGAAATCACGAAACTCTTTGATTAAACTCATACTTATCTCCTTGCCCAAGCCAACGCCATAAAGTCTAACAAACCTCACTGTTTTTGCCATCAACACAGCCATTTAAGCGGCAGTTTTGCATGCAGCATGCTGAGTTAGCCTGTAAAAGCGGCATTTACAGGAAAAACGGACTCGGCTGGAAGAGGCGTTCCACATCTGACACGAATTTCTTATCGGTCAGGAACATGATGACATGATCGCCTTGTTCAATACGCAGGTTATCATTGGCAATCATCACATCATCACC
>Ga0154005_100683_pt1 | contig 11773 bp, 13 predicted proteins | sample TSFL089MetaG_FD_104698 | JGI IMG/M metagenome (GOLD analysis project Ga0154005, IMG submission 104698) | Attine ant fungus gardens microbial communities from Florida, USA - TSFL089 MetaG | ecosystem: Host-associated > Fungi > Mycelium > Unclassified | place: USA: Florida, Lake Talquin State...
AGAAAAACTGGTTGGGACGCTGAATACAGCTCGAAATGGACAATGAATTCCACAATTTGTTGAAGAGGAAGTTTCGCACTCAAATTATATCCTACTGAACCATCAGCGCCTCGGTCGACGATCAACAAAAGTCGGTCAAAACTTTTGAAGGAGAAAAGAATGGTGCAAAGCTCGGGTTTTCTACATGTATTGACGGTAGGATAGTACCCAGTAGTGTCTGAGTACTTGCATTCAAACGGTGTTGGAAAAGTAAATGAATATTGTCTCATTCTATAACCTCAATAAGAATAAATAGACCATCGGAATATGGCAGCTAATCCTTAGCTAGTCCTTTTGCATCGTGCCATTTCCATGTATGAGTGTCATACACGACCAAGTATCAAGGTGTACGAACCTACCCAACAAGTCTCCAGAATTCTCATCATACGATACGCTCAGTCAAAGCATTACCGAGGAGTTGTATACCACCCAGACATTACATACTGGAATCAGAGCTGGCTAAGATCATGCAACACTCGACAGTCTAATGATTTTTCTGTAGCATGGGCAATCCAAAGAGATCATACACGACTCAGAGATATCGGAATTCTGACTTGGGCAGGCCACACTGAACCAGGTTCCGACACACTTCACTCTTGCCAATCTCAGTCTATGTACGGGTAGAAGGGCGGATAGTTGAAATTTTGTGTTTGGGAGCTACTCTTGCGGCACGATGTCCGGCGGGCCCCGTGATTTGCACCGCTGTCGGGGGTGATAGCGATACGCGACGGCGTTTCGAGATTGATTCTTCACTTTCAAAGGAGGGACCGGCAGAGGGTGGCTCATTCTCAGGTTCACGAGGATAAAGCTCCGCAGGTGTCCGGGTCAACACATGATGTTTCGGACGCACGAGACGCCCCTGACTTACTGCCAGACGTTTGGCAGGTGATTTTCCACGAATTATCCTCGTGGGGCCGCGAATCATTGGATGAGAACTGCGGACGCGGATGTTGGTAGTAGTAGAAGCTGGCTGCAGCACTCGCTTACGACCGACAAATGTTGAATTCATAGGAACATCTTCGGAGATACGAGACTCGGCGGGAGGCGTGCATAACGAAGAATCCCCGTCCACTGTTGTCAGAGTGCCTACACTTGGGAGACTTAAAGGCGAGATTTCACTCGACAGAGAAGGTCCTAGTGACGTGAGGATACGGAGGGGTGCATCAGGGGTACGAAGGGTGATGTTGAATTCATCTTCCGACTCATATCCATCTGCATCATTGTATGCAGGATTATCTAATGCGTTACTGTTGTCAATATTTATGACAGGTATTGCAATGTTCTGAGACTCTTCTAGCTGAACCCCATGACCCCCGATGTCGTTGCCCCTATCATCCGCATGACTGGGGTTCGAGTCATCATGCAGCAGTGACAACGACTGAAGAAAATCCTGTTCACCAGGAACAGGAGGATACAGCGAGGTCGACGCAGGTTCAGGCGTCACAACGGCGGTCCGTGTCTGTTTGAAGAGGGGCGTAGGCGGGTAAGCTGATGGAAAAGCTGGATATTGCCGCCATTCGTCCACTTTGAACGGTCTATCAAGTTGTGTGGCATCATTTGGAGTCGGCTCATTAGAAGAGATACCTGCTTTCTTGCCTCCAGATTGAACCTGATATACATATTATCAGAAACCTCCAGCTAAACACATGAAATAATTGGACTCACTGGAACTTTCTCCTGTCCTGGTGGCAGTCTCGATGCGGGTTGTCGGGACTTTGAAACTTCCATTGCTTTTGAACTACTGGCATGATTGGTCGGAGGTCGGCTTCTTATCCCTGAAGTCGAGGATATAGGGCATGACGATGTGTCTGTTTCAACGATCGAGCACTTTGACACTGTGCCAAACTTTGATTTCCACCATCCCAATACGTAGACAAACGGCAAAACAGCTAGGCCGAAAACGATGTCTCCGACAACTTGCGCGAAATCAAGTACTTGATCGATCGCTGGCGTGTATGGTTTGAGGAAAGGGCGAATCAAATGAAGGTATATGGGTTCTGCCCCCTTCATCATGGCATAAGTATAAGCCTGATTGATGAATTGCATAACTCACCCGAGCACGGGTCATGATCAAGAACAACAAAGCAATGGACTTGAACTCGTCATAAAACGGAATGAAGAGACTGATAATTGTTTCGGCAAATCGCTCATAGATTATGAAGCAAGACTAATGCGTTGAATTTATACAATATGCAGCGACCAATGCGATTTTCACTTACCCAGACGATCCAAACTGCCAAGCAACCCTTCATGCCACGTTTCCGTTGCGACATAGCTCGTAAACTTGGCTTCCCTTTGTTTGAGACAGAAGACGGAGGGAGTTTGAGAATCTTGTATGAGTCATAGACATTGAAGAAAACCATTGCGAGGCGGAAAACGCGAACAAAGACGGCCATGGCGAGAAGGATTGTAAGGCCGTTCCAAGGTGATTGTGGACAGCTCGTCCGAGGTAATTTTCAGCTAAATAGCCAGACCACGTACACGAGTAAGAGGCACAAAAACTACGGACTTTGCAAGTTTAAGTCTGAGGTTGTGAACTATATGAACAAGTATTATATAATCATTGATCAAAGCGGTCTACACCACACCACACTAACACCTTCTAACCATGCCCAGAATAAAGACTACTAGGACTAAGCGACCGCCTGAGGGCTTTGAGGACATCGATGATGTAAGTTAAAGTTAAAACCCTCTTTCTGTCTTTTAACCCAATCTCGCGTAGATTCTCGATGACTACGCAAAGAAAATGCGGGATGCAGAAAATGAATCGCACGAAGGCAAACGCAAAGCTGAATCACTCTGGCCTATTATGCGCATTTCACATGCACGATCACGTTACATATACGAACTCTACTACAAGCGTGAAGCAATATCTAGAGAGCTTTATGACTGGTTGCTCAAGGAGGGTTATGCTGATGCCAAGTAAGTGTAATGAACCTGCTTCTTATATCTGACATATTTCGTCCACAGCCTCATAGCCAAATGGAAGAAAACGGGTTATGAAAAGCTGTGCTGCCTCCGTTGCATACAAACGAGGGTAGGTTTCCTCAGACCTGTTAGCTGCTGTACAATCTTTGACTTTATCTACAGGATATGAATTATCAAGGATCCACATGTATCTGCCGTGTACCCAAAGGACAAGTGAGGGAAGGGACCATCGTTGAATGTGTGCACTGTGGTATGTGAAATGTAGAACAAGTCTTTCTGATCAATGTTCAGCGTTGACTTCCAGGTTGTCGTGGCTGCAGCTCTGACTCTTAGCGTGATCAAAGAAACCTAGTTATTACACTAGTAAGACCCAGAATAAGCTCCAACTTGGATTGATCCTTCGATTTGAATGCTAGCGAGCAGAATTGTCAGATGCGGTGATACACTTGATATCATCCCATGGCTCTAGTAGGGTCAAAAGTTCAATTAATTGGAAGCGGTGTACCAGGAACTGTAATATAAAGGACTTCATAACTACACTGCAGCAAACAAGTTAGCGTTAGGACGCGGAGTGCCTAAACAGGACGTAACGTCAGGTGTGTTCCTACAGAAGGCATGTACCCCAAGGAGGAAGATGTGGGCGAAGTTTGCTAGCAGGTAGTATGTTCGAAGGTGTTACGGCAGTAATTAGAATGAAAGAAATATATCAATGGTAGGTTTTTGTCAGATGAGGGTACGATGTGAATACTAAGAGAGGGAAAGAGAGAGAATTCTGTATTTGTATACTGCAACAAGCAAGCAGGTGCCAGGTCGCGGTGGGTGAGATACAAAGCGGGACACTATTAACTACGCCCGAGCTTCAGGAGGGATCGGCCGGAGTTGGGCGTGAATGTTGGTGAAGTAGTTGAGTCTTCCGTGGGGTGATGTAGGTTGGATAGGGTTAAGGGATCCAAGGATGTTTATCAGTGGAATGAATTTCGAGGCTTGAGTTACGGTTCAGTCTCTATAAAGTTCGTAAGAAGTCTGTCTGTCATGTGGGGTGTGGATCGCGTTGGAGGGGACAGGCGGTTTTTTGTGAAGGCCCCGGGAAGGATGTCATAGCTTTTATGTACCGAGGAAGTCAGGTGGGTACGGCGTTTGTGACACTTTATGTAGAGCAGTGCAGTGTCTTTCATAGGTCGGGCAGGATTGGATAACATGTTCTCGCGTCTGGACTGGTTTGTGATGCATCCGGTACGTGCTTGCAATGTAGAGATCTGAAATATGGATACGTAGAGTAGATTTCACACAATAGAAGAATAATGATTCAGATGGATGGCGATTCACTGCGTCGGTGAACTGAGAAACTAATTACCATTGATTCAATATGCAAGGAATCAATCATCTGTTCGGCAATCAACAAACAATATCTCGGTCTTTTTATTTGACGATACTTTCACAGAAACCTAAAATGGATTGTTCTTATAGGGATTTAATAATCATCGAAAATGGAAATTTTGAGTATTTGTGTCAGGGATCTGACTGGGTAATTAAGACATCCTCATCCATCTTCTCTCGCGCTTTTATCCGAATCCAAGAAACACATCCTCAAGAGCCCTATAGTCGACTTTGACATGTCTCTTAATCACCTCAAAGAACGGTTCGACCCGTTAAACAAGGATACCACATTATTGATGACTTTTCCAATTGTATCACTGTAGCCGGAAAGAAGCCAAAGAAAAGCTAATCGATTCTCTTCAAGCTATTTCGGTTGTATGTGGACCAGGACACCAAATCGTAGCTTCTAAGGCTGCGTATGGTATCATTTCTGCTCCGAACGCTGAATTTTGCCATTCCAATAGGAATTGACAAAGCAACTTCTTTCTAATCCCATCAGTGACCCCTATCGGCAGCAAAGAATGCTATTGATACCTCCCATCACTCAGGACAAGGTGAGCCTGTTATCATCACCAAACACCTCGGAGCGTACTTCGATCGTAATAACAACTTCATTGAATCTTAGAATCACCCCAGCAGAGCCAGGTGATGCCTCCACGCTGAAGTTTAGAAAGATCCAAAAAACTTTTTAACGGTCCTGACCTCTTCACGTTCCCTTAAGCAAAAATTTAAACGATCAATGGATCACAAAATTCAAACATGGAAAGGGGATACCATTTTTTGAATCTTAGGATCAATAGGAGAAGATGCATCCGACTGTCGTTCTTCATCAGGGGAGGAGTGTGCAAGAGCCACTGGAGCCATCTTAAAACATGCTCCTATCATTGGTGAAAAGGTTTATGAAGTATCTCAGTCGTTACTTCAAAAAAAACATGAATGTTTGAGCATGTAAAGGCATCAAACGTACATCCGATAGCCCACCACATACACTGGATAGAAAGTTTCTCGAAGTAGACAGCTTGTTGAGAACACGAAGTCGCAGGATGGTTTGACTTGGAATACTCTTATTCCGTTGCAAACCAGTGAGTACAAAATGTTAAACTATCAACTCGATCAATGACGTCGACTCGATATCCCAACACACCTGAGGTACAACGAAGACTCCCTGGTTGTCTCAATAGTAAAACAAAAATATTGCAGGAAAAAAGTTGGAGAGAAGAATGATTGTGGAGAATGCATCGGGTGGTTATCACGAAGTGTGTCAGATCCCACATCGCATCATTGGCAGCCTCATCGATAGAGTGGGCTATTGGACCACATTCCAATCTACAACAAATCGGTTAATCATCAGGACATTTTTAACCAGATACTTTCGCATGGACTAGCAATATTAAGGTGAAAAGGAAGCCTTAGAAGCGACACTTGACTTCTCTTCTTCTCCTTCTTTTGCTAGTCTAAAAATATTATGGGATTATTTACGAGTAATCCTGAATCTTTTCTTTCTGTAGGGTATTCTACCGCGTTACAAATCAAAGAAAAAATTAGGTACCAGGATTGTTTATCCAGCAACACTGTGACAAGTAGGGCCATGATCGGTGTGACCGTTCTAGTGTCAGCCCCAAAAAAACTTATATCTTGAAATATGATTTGGCCCCACCCTCTTTCCTTACCTGGTCATGGGCCAGTTTTCCAGAGATATACTCCGCTTGTCGTCCCAAATATTCTCTAGGGCTGCCGTGGAGCAGGTATGTTGTGCTCGCTGTAACATTCCCACCTCTGAAACGTTTATCGAAGGGCGGCATTCTCTCTGGCGACAACCCAGTCAACTATAACGCTTCAGATCCATTTCGACTATGGGTCATCCAAGTTGGTCAGTTGTCATGGTCCTGGCAGAATTGCTTCTTGAATTGTTTACAGTCATCATCTTGTTCATAATTCATGCTCTTGCACTCATCCTGGGAAGACTACGCCAACCGCGTGTTATTTCAGAGGTTATTGGTGGCATTATACTCGGTCCTACTGTTATGGGCAGAATTCCACATTTTCAACAAAGGATATTCCCTTCAGAAAGTATTCCTTTACTGAATTTGACCAGCACCATTGGACTTGTTTTTTATCTCTTCATCGTGGCAGTTGAACTAGATGTTCGCGTGATCAAACGAAATGCTGCAGCTTCAGCCTTGATTTCTGCAGCGGGGCTGATCTTCCCTCTTGGCCTGGGTGCCGCTCTCGCCATTGGAATCTACCATGAATTTGTTGACCCGTCTATCAAATTTGGTTATTTCGTCCTCTTCGTGGGTGTCGCTGTCGGCATTACCGCATTCCCAGTACTTTGTCGTATCTTAACTGCACTGAAACTCCTCGACACAACCGTCGGCATCGTGACCCTGTCTGCCGGCGTAGGTAATGATATCGTAGGATGGATCTTGTTAGCACTTACCGTTGCCCTCCTTAATGCTTCTTCAGGTCTGACTGCGCTATGGATCTTGCTCTGCTCAATCGGATATATCCTTCTCCTTCTGTATCCCATAAGATGGGCTTATATATGGTTCTTGCGACGAACTGCGAGTATAGAACAGGGTTATCCATCTACTGCGGCAATGACGGTCACTCTCCTCTTGGTCCTTATTTCCGCTTTCTTTACGGATTCGATCGGTGTTCATGCAATCTTTGGTAAATACCTCTCATAAAGATGCCAGCCCTTTCGTACTCAAATATTGTTCCAGGCGGCTTCTTGACTGGTCTGATCATCCCCCATGAAAATGGGTTTGCAATTTCAGTTGTCGAGAGATTGGAGGACGTTGTCTCTAATCTACTGATGCCTATCGTCCGTAAAAATACTATTTCTGTGAGGTGTCAGCAATTGATTTGTGTTTAGTACTTCACCCTATCTGGTTTGCGAACAAACCTCGGCCTCTTGAATAATGGTATAACTTGGGGATATACGATCCTCACCTGTGTTGTCTCTTTTTTCTCAAAATTCATCGCGTGTGGAGGCGCTGCACTCATAACTGGTTTTAGCTGGCGCGAAGCCGGTGCAATTGGATCCTTAATGAGTTGCAAGGGGTGAGTTTACTGGATATTTACTTGATCGGCATTTATAGATTGACCTCAGATTGGTGGAACTCATTGTGCTCAATCTTGGACTATCAGCAGGTGTCTTGGACACTCGCACGTTCTCGATGTTTGTTGTTCATGCATTACTAGTCACGATAATAACTACTCCCCTCGTTCTCTTTTTCTACCCTGAAAAAGTTCGTGTGCACGAGGATGTAATAGTCCGACGGAAAGATGGACCTGTCTCAGAGGAATCGCACTATGGCAGCGCCCCGTCTTCAAATGACGGCTTCAAATATAGGATATCCATCGTCCTTACCAAGATTGAACAGCTTCCCGCTGCGTTTATGCTCTCACAACTTGTCAATAATAATTATTTGACCCAAACTCTGCCGCCAGTTGGATCCACCGATGAGAAGGCTGATTCCCTTGGATCATCTGTCCCAATTGGTCATTCTAAGACTTCGCCTACTGCATCTATTCATATTAACACTGTCCGTCTTATTGAACTGTCCGCGCGCATGTCCGCAATTCTGAAATCTCAAGAAGCCAGTTTACTACTTCAGAACGATCCTGCAGTCTCTATCTTTCGCACTTTTGGTGCATTACACAAATTTAACGTCTCAGCAAGTCTTTCCGTTGTGGATTCTGCTGAGTATCCCGATGCGGTTGTCAGACGTGTCCAGGAGTCAAAATCACAGTTGGTCATTTTGCCCTGGTCAAGGGGCAGCGCTTCTGTTCATGAAAACGATTCTCAACACTCAGCACGAGACCCCTTTGATGGCGTTTTTCACAAATCAAATGTGCACATACAGGATCAGACAAATTCTGTCGTTTACTCGGAGTTCGTCCGGGGAATATTCTTGAAATCTCCATGTGATGTTGCGCTTTTTGTGGATCGTGGGCTCAGTGACGAGCCAGGTCCCATTGAGCACCATTTGTTTCTTCCGTTTTTTGGAGGCCCTGATGATCGTCTCGCTCTCACGTTCCTTGTCCAGCTTTGCCACAACCCCTTTGTTACCGCGCAGGTTGTTCGCATGGTGAAAACGGAGGGCTTGGAACGTACAAGCATTGTAGAGGAAGTCAAGGCGATGGCCGCAGGAAATACGACGACAGTGGGTATATTTCTGTTTCTCTCAACGTGAACCCATTTCCTATTTCTACTTTAGCATGTAACGTTGACGACCACTGATACTATATATGGGGATCAAACGACACAATTCCGTATGGCTTCCAACACCGCTGACGACATTCTATGGAATGAATATGCAACGATTTCGGAAACTCGCAATCCCATTTTGACTGTGGCTCTTTCTCGCATCAATTTTGCAGTTGAAATGTCGGTTACTCCCCTTCGGGCAGTTGTCGACCTGTCATCGGCGATGTCGGTTCAGAATCCCTCGAAGACAATCACCATTTTCCTCGGCCGTTCTCGCCGGATGGCAGTTGAATCGCATCAGGTGGAACTTCAACAAATAACTAACGAAGCTCCTGGATTTATGAGTTCTTCAGTATCGAAGACTTTGGGGGATGTAGGTGCAGCAGTAGTTGCTAAGGGAATCTGTGCGAATCTATTCGTGATGCAGGCTGCAAGCTCATCGTAATTTTTCTGTATCAAGTACTGCATATATTGGATTAGATAACTAGTGCTGATCATTGACATAAGTTTGTAGCAGGTACTATATTCTCCGCTGAGAATCGTTTAAAGCGCCGCTCATGAGTCCACCAAAAGTTGACGGAATCATATAGTCGGCCATAAGAACAGACTAACACTTAAATGCATGCTGAAACTACAGCGGTCAGAACAATCTAGAATTACAAGACCAGGTTCAATATACCTGGCATGAGAAATGACAACCAAAGTGCCCCAACTTAGACATTAGCAACACTGTTGAGAAGTCCTACACGGGTTGCGCCCTCTATTCCCGTAGAATCCCCTGTCTCGCTCCTAAGGACATCCATGACTCCAGATTCAGAACTAGCACTAGCCAAGTGACGAGTGACATCATGCTGTAGTTGCATCGGCACGAAGATAACCTTGCTATTAGAAGATTTAGCCATCTGTTGCAAAGCTTCGAGTTGTCGGATTTGCATTGCTGCGGGTGAGGCCAAAATGTCGGCTGCCTGCCTCATCAAACGAGCAGCATCAACTTCAGCACGAGCAGCAATGACTTTCGATTCACCAATCCTCTTTTGTTGAGCAGCAGAGGAAAGAGAAGCTGAAACTTCAGCACTAAAGATAATATCTTTGATAAGAATGCCTTCAATTGAAACACCCCACTTGTCAGCGATATCACCAACAATTTCGGCGATCTCATACGCGATGGCCTCACGCTCAGTAACTACGCTTTGAACAGCGCGAGCACCCACGACATGTCGGAGAGTTGTCTGGGCTCGTTCGACGAGGGCTTGACGAAGATCAGAGATGCCGAACGCAGCACGGTAAGGATTGGTGATTTGGAAATAGATGACAGAATCACTGTAATCAAACATTTGGGATGATTGAACTGGGATTATGGTCGAGAAACACTCACATCTCAACGTTAACATTATCCCTGGTTCTAGATGAGGTTGAGCATCCAACACCATAGGCATATTTTTGTTAGACGTACATGACCATTTGCTTTCCTATGGGGCTTATCTGGATCTTGACATCCACTATCTTCAGAGACTCGGTGCAGACATTGACTTGAACTAAGCCAGGGTCGACAGATTTGTAAAACTGGCCAAAGCGCGAGACCAACCCGACCGACCCTAAAAGTAGTGTGAGAAACTGCCTGGAACCATGGGAGCATTAACCATGCCTTGATGAACTTCGCGGAATGGGTTGGGACATGGGCAACACGGAATAGCTCCGAAAAAGCCAAGGAATGTTCCTAGCCCTTGAAGGAGAGAGCCGTATACACCATGAACGACCTCACCAGTGCCCAAGTCTTGGGCGTAAGAGGGCTATGATTATGAGTAAATAAGGTTGTACTTTAAGGGAAGCTGAGCTGAAGGTGACCTGCATCTCGCTACGTTTCAATGGCTGAACCGTTATCAAATGTCCTCTTTCTCCTGGAACCCTTTCTTGTCCAAGAGAACGTTCCTCAGTGACTGGGACATAAGGAACGACATTAAGAGGATAGTTATGTCAAGAGGGCTGATTAGGACTTTACCTCCTGGCGAAAGATGATCAACGACATCATCATTTCCATTGATAGAAGGTGCGGGAGAGAGGCGAGTCTTGCCGTTATGAATGGCACTGGACATTGATATTGCGGGGAGGTTGATGAGAGAGAGGTCTTTAAATATGGAGATGTATAAAAATAGCACCCATATCACCTGCCGATCAACTCACAGCCTCTTGAATTGTTATGACAAGAACCGTGGTTGGCCTCTAGCCGTAGCTTGGAGCCGGCAAAGGCTGTAGCTAGCTCTTCACATGACTACAAGGAGTTTGAAATTCTGTCTAAAGCATGTGGTCTAGAATCCAATGTGTGCTTGTTGCTAAATGAAGTACAGGTTGGCGTGTAACCCGTTCTGTGTTGTTCCCCCACAGTATCACCTCGACATGTCTACAAAATATTGGTTACTCAAGGCAGAGCCCGATTCACGTCTAGTCAAGGGGAGAGACGTCAAGGTAACTCACGTTCGGTTCCTTCTCCCTCCCATTTCTCATTCCGAGGCAGTTCAGCGTGGACGATTTCGAACGTATCAAGACGTCATCCTGGGAAGGGGTTCGCAATTACGAAGCAAGGAATCTGATGAAAGAAATGCAAGTTGGGGAAAAGGGGAGAACCCCATATATGGATGATCCGTTTCGAGCACTCATGCATCCCACACTTACAGGCAGTGTTTTATCATTCTAACTGTAGAAATCCAGGTAAGTGTCCGCGTGGACAAGGCACAGAGATCCCTAGTTGACTATCTCTTTCCCAGGAATCGCTGCCTTCGCAGAGGTGGGTGACTCATACTAGTTTTCTCTTACGCTGGGCTTCATTCATATTTCAGGTGGCTCAAGCGGCGTATGTAGATTGTGAGTCACAGAATATTCAGTTTATTCCTGCGGCAATTGTTAAGCTGTAGCTCGTTAGACACTGCCTGGGATTCGTGAGTGGAGTGAAACCCTTCTCGATCACAAGACATCCTAAATACCAAGCAAGGTCACACCCATATTATGATCCTGTGAGTAGAGGCATCTCCCGACACCTGGTTTTTGCCAGGTCTGATCTGTGTACTAGAAATCAGACAAGAATAAGCCAAAATGGTACATGGTGGACTTGAAGTTCACTGCACGAACAAAGCATTTCATTCCTCTGGCGCTCCTTCGTCATATTGCGGCTGCGGCAACCGATGTCCTTCCCGAGGAGGTCAAATATATTGGGGAGGA
>Ga0154005_100689_pt1 | contig 11712 bp, 10 predicted proteins | sample TSFL089MetaG_FD_104698 | JGI IMG/M metagenome (GOLD analysis project Ga0154005, IMG submission 104698) | Attine ant fungus gardens microbial communities from Florida, USA - TSFL089 MetaG | ecosystem: Host-associated > Fungi > Mycelium > Unclassified | place: USA: Florida, Lake Talquin State...
CCTGCCTATGTTTTTTTGTTAAAAAAAAATTAATTAAAAAAAAAAAAAAAAAAAAAAGGATGTTGGAGATCAAACAGCTGTCAAGACAAGAGAGATTGTTGCTTGTTACCATTTGGTGCATGTTCTCATAGCCATTGTTGTCAGCCTAAGGTCCTTGAATATATCCAAATTACTCTACATACCTCAGTTCTCATTGTCTTTGAGATACTGAGGTTAGTATGCATAACTATCTATATATCACTCATGCTCACTTGTAACCCAGTTCTATATTCTATCAGGTATACAATACACAGAGTTCTTGTCATCTTCAAGATACTGAGTTCTATATTCTATCATAGTAGTCCTGTTGGGTTTAACAGGAAAGCTGTGTGATGTGTAATCATATAAATTAACATTCCTACTACATAGAAGTTTGTCCCCTGTGAGACTAACTACAAGTATTAATGGACTGAAACAACCACATGAGGAGGAGGGTCATGTGTAGAAGTCATGTCAGCGTACCATCCTCCCGGCGCTTAGCGTCCGGGTGTCCAGTATCCTACCGAACATCTCTCATTAATCCCCTACTCCAACGTCTCTTATCGTTGTTCGCTTCCAAATCACACTTCCAACATCAAGGCCCCTTGAATATACCCGTGCTGACGCTGTACCCGACAGCACTGCCAGCTCACTACCACTTCCATGGCCCAGTGGCCCCCTGTCGACCTCAACCATCCCCCGAGCTTCCCGCAACTTCGAGCTGGGGACATCCGAGTCAAACGACTCGCTAGGCCCGAGACCGAGCTCCCGGGAGACCTTTTTAGGTCCCGGCGATGCAGAGAGGGTTCGATTCCCTTCTCAAAGACTGGGCCGGTGCTTCAGGAAGGCCTTCGGGCCGAAAAAATACCATACCCACCTGTTGTACTCACTGCTGCGGACCGCAGCGAGGGCCCTTTGGGGTGCTTACCAATGTTATAACACCTAGGCTGGGGTTGAGACCTCAGTACTGGTGGCCTGGGCTAGGAGTTGTGGGAGGATTCGTCATTGGGATGGCAGGACCCGGCTTCGGGGTGCTGGCCTTGGAAAGCTTTCGTTACTTCTGGGTAAAAGATTACAACTGCCCGTTATATTTCTACTACTGTCGCCATGCTCATGCTCCCACTGCCGACCATCACTTCTACCTTCACCTCCACCTTTATACATGCACACACCCTCTCAGATCCATATTTTGTAGACACTTCTTGTAGCACGAGCTTAGCTCACCGCGTCTTAGCACCTGTTTGCTTGTTGCGGTATATAAATGCAGATCTCTCTCTCTCTCCTAAGGTCAGGTGAAATTGGCTCATAAACATCATGATATCAAATAGGTTCTGACAAGTGTGATCAATTGCAAAAGTCCAGATGCTGCAAATTTTATTTCTGTTCTTTCAGATCTCATTGATCGGCGTTTGTAACATGCGCTGTTTTTCCCGTCTTCCCTACCCCTTATTCATCGGTCCAGAGAGTCTAACACCTGTCTCTTCAATGACTCGGTAGAAATGACCGGCCCGCGCCCTGCTGCTCGTGATTCCGGTGCTCTACTCTCTCAAGTCTTCAGATTCGTTCATCTCCTAGCCACATTCAACCAACGGCCCGCAAATGTCAGAAAGAGATTCTCTAATATACGTGGCGAATTTGACTTGTTATGTTTTCTTAACTTCTGCATTTCGATCTCCACAACTCGGAAAATGAAGATGTATATCCTCTTCCTCATTGTCTATGCAGGGCATGCAGCTGCACAACCGGAGTCATACGCAGTTTGGGCTGCAGACTCCGCTATTTCTCGCAAACAAGGAGATGGTCTTGACTCTAGTGGGAATGCAGTTGTTTCGTATGAGCACGGAGAGTTTCAATGGGGCCTTCGCCAGCTCTTCGATAAGACTGGAAACATGACGTATTTTAACTATATCAAGGAGGGAGTAGACAACATCGTGTTTCCAAATGGAACGGTTCATGGGAGTTATCGGTGTGTTACTCAATCTAGGAGGCATGTCTTCGTTGATGTTCAACCTTAGAGTTGCCGATTTCGCTCTGGACCCTTTGAGGTGCACATTCTACGCCTTGTTATTAGTTGATACTTATATCATCTTTCAAGGACGGGTCCAAGCATCCTCTATCTGTGTGTAGGGGATGCAACCCATTTTTCGCTGAGTTCATTTATTCCTTCTAAGGCTCGAAAAAACTGGGGAAAATAAGTACAAGGCTGCTGCAGACATATTCCGGGGTCAATTGAACTCCCATCCACGTACTGCCCAAGGCCAATTCTGGCATAAACTCAAATATCCCAACCAAGGTCAGGTCAACTCTGATCGGAGATTCATCCTCAGTCGATGACAATATACTGATGCAGGGTGGCTCGATGGTATTTACATGGGTGAAGTCTTTTATGCTGATTACACAAAACAACTCCAACCAGGCAACACGACTGCGTGGGGTATGTGGTTTGTATTGGCCTTCTAATCTTTCGAAGCTGATTCTCGGGCTGCTCTAGCTGATATCACGCAGCAATTCATATTGATGTTCCAGAACACCATACAAGATGTAAATGCCCCAAATTATACCGGCCTTCTTTACCATGGTTATGATTTTTCGCACCAAACTTTATGGGCCTCCCCTGATCGTGGGCACTCTCCTGAAGTATGGGATCGCGCTCTCGGCTGGTATTCTATGGCCCTAGTCGATGTCCTCGAGATATTTCCACCAGAAAATCCGGGATACCAGAGTATTCTGACGATTTTAAGAACCCTTGTTCCTCGAATCAGGGATGCTGCAGAACCAACGAGTGGAGTATGGTGGCTTGTGATCACGCAACCGGACAGAGCGAAAAACTATTTCGAGAGTAGTGGAAGTGCGATGTTCGTGTATGCCATGTTGAAGGCCCTAAGGCTAGACTATGTGCAAGATACTGCGGATGGAAGTATATCAAGAGCTGCAAGGAAGGCTTATGATTATATGATACAAAACTGGGTGGTGCGAAATTCTGACGGAACAATGAACTGGTTGAATACTGTCAACGTGAGCTCTGCTTGGGTTTACAAACTTCTGCTTCATTTATTCCGCCTGTTTACAGGTTGGCAGCCTGGATACAACGGGAGATTTCGATGTGAGTCATTGATCGTGTCGTGATTGATGTGGCCTAATCAAGTTACGATAGTATTATGTCAGTCAATCGGTTGATGTGAATGATTTAAAAGGATTGGCAGCCTTCTTGTTAGCAAGTCTTGAGATTGAGCGTCTTTCTTGATTGATGTTGCTACATGGTCACTCTGATTTGTGCTGTTGACACTGTCTTTGTCTCATTAATGTGGAATTCTTGATTCTTATCCTCTCTGTGTTTGTTTATCAAATCCATTGTCAGCCAGACAGGGAAGCTATTGTGGGGGTAGTGGCTGGGCTACCTGCATAGCATTAAGAAAGTCAGCAGAGAGGGCATGTTTCATTGTTTCCTTATTATTTCTCTCATTATTTTCATTTTACTCAAATTATTAATACCCAAATATATACAAATATACATCCTTTTAATGCTCTAAAAATTCAGAAAAAATTCAGAAAAACCTCAAGAAATTAGGAAAAATATAAAAGAAAAATTGTACATAATAATGCAAACTGTTGGTTAAAAAAGAAAACTCAAAAATAATCTTTGAAAAAATAAATAAAAATAAGGGAAAAATTATGAATAATAATAAAAGACTGTTGGTAGAAGAGAGCATTGTCATGAATCGTGACACAAGAACTTTTCTTTTCTTTTCTTTTCTCTTTCATTTCTATTTTTACTTTTCTATTTTTAGAATGGACTTACATAATCAGGGAAGTCACATGGACATGTCACATGATTACCATGGGAAAGTAGTGCACAGACCAAGTAGAATAGATATAAGTAGTGTACTCAAATCCAACGGGAACTCTAACGAGTTCTCTTTGTTTACTCTGACTTAGAGTTGGGATCCGTCTACCTGAACCACTCGGGTGACCGTTCCTTACAAGCATAGTGATCTGTATAATGATTAAGATTGTGGTTGAGTAACCCTAACCTCACTTGCACTCTAAGTCAGAGTTTGACAAAGAGAACTCATTAGAGTCCTCACTGGATTGTATTGTTAGGACCCACTGTTATGCTGGACAATTAATTTTGGCAATATAAGTGACATTTGGAACCTAATAATCATAATAAACAGCTCTCGAGAGAGAATCAGCTCTTCAGACATAACCACTAAAAGTCCAGTCGTGTACTCGAGAGCACTATCCGAGTAATGGAATAGTGGCCATGATTACCACTATCAGTACCTCATAATGCTTTTCAGATGGTCTTATATTATATTTATAAGACAGACTCCCCCCTAAAGTACTCTCGAGAATGAACTTGACCTTAGAAGCATTTCCCTTGATAATAACATCACTTGATAACTGACCCCTGGTTTATAATAGGAACACTATCAGAGGTCACACATCAGTTCTGATTGGCAGTCCAAATATAGAAGAACAAGACAAGGATATGTGTTATGAACTGCCAAATTCCCCTAAGTCATTATTTATTTTTCATTTTCTTTTCATTTTATTTTGAATTAATTATGTAATAATCTTGGATCAGTAAATACGGACAAATACCCAAACATGTATAAGTAGTATACAATGAATTAGTGAGGACTCTAACGAGTTCTCTTTGTCTACTCTGATATAGAATGAGATTTGGGTTAGGGTTATCACAACCACAACCTGAGTCTTTACAATATGCCAAATGTCATTGGGAAGGGATAGGAAGAAGATGGACCTGAGAGATGTAAATGGGGAGTGGAAGAGAGAGTAGAGGAAGGTTTAAAAGAGGAATTAGAAAAGTTGGAAGCAGAGAAGAGTGACATTAACAATGAAGACATGCTCAAGAGCAGTTGGACCAATGTCCAAAGAACCTCTTGAGCACTCTAGAACACTCAGAACAAGCTCAAGGTTGGCCAATGAGATAAAGAAAGTTGGTAGGAAATGGACAGGGAGTATGGAGAGCAGCTATTGCATAATCAGATGTAGACTTGACTTATTATATCTGCCTTTTCAAGTAATCTGGAGGATTTCTTTCTTATTTTGTTTGTTGCATTCTGGGCTTTGTAATACTAATATAATACTCTAGTAGTACAGAGAGGTGCAAGAAGAAGAACTCTCATCTTTGCCCTTTGTTGCTCTAGAGCTGAAACTCAACTTGAGTGACTAAGAGCTCTTTTTCTCCCTTTCTTTTTATAAAACTCTATAAAACTTCCTTCAAGGGATACCCACTCTAAAGGAGGACTTGGGCATTTGCTTGGACTAGGAGCTGAACCACTTGCTACATGTTTTCAGAGTAAGTTGCCAACTGTATGGTCAGTTGAGAGCGAGCTTGCACAAGGGCAACGTGAGATTTAGGTAGGACTGCTGTATTGACGGCAAGCCAGCCTACTAGACTAGTACCTTGGATGGTAGTACTATGGTATAAGAGGAATGCACACCTTTGAGATCCAACCAGTGAGAGTACTCTCGAGCAGAAACTAAAAACATTTCTTTTATTCTAGTGTCTAATAACAAGCCTTTACTATCTTGTAAGCCCCTTCCTTTTATATTTGATTACCTCTCCAGTGCCTACTTGATTGTACACAATTGTGGAATGACTTGGAGATTTTGATTCTCTAACTCGGTAGTACCCACTTTTGTAAGAATAGTAAAGCACATTTATATTCTTATCTGAAATCCTATTCCCCCCTACAAATCAAATCTACACTTCAAATTCCCTTTACTATCCCCATCACCACAGGACAATTCCAGATCCCCCTCAGAGGGTATGAGGTAAAGATAAGAAGAACTTGACAAAGTTCTCTCTATGAATTGACTAGCTATTTATAATACTACAGGTGGCTGTGGCTAGTCTATTCTAAGAGAGATCACGGTATCTATTAACTACCATCTGTCAAGTCCTGAGTAATTCCCCATGTCAGACAGCTTTTGCCCACATATTCTTCCATACATAGCAGCTGCCTGATAAATGTGTGATCTAGCTCAGATCATCACTCGATCTTCTCATGCTTGTTCCTTTTATGATTCGTGATATTCCTATGTCATATTCATTAAGTCATACTATTGTTAATTAATTAATTTAATAAAGAAAAAGATAAGTGTCAAAGCAAATCTGTTACAGTTGTACTATAGACCAGTAGTCACATACTGTATGGTTTACCATTCCACCAAAAGGACAATGTTAGCAAGACTACTTGTTAACAAGGGTCCAGCTATTTATGCAGTTCATTGAACAAGTATTTTGTTATACTTCCATGGCACTATTTAGTAGTTACTTTTTTGTGATATCACCCCAGAATGGGATTTGAGCTGAGAAAGAAGAGGAGGTATGAAAGAGCAGAGAGATTTACAGAAAGGATGAAGAATGTGCAGGAGGAGACTAAGGCAGCACTGCAGAAGGCACAGGAAGATATGAAGCAGTATGCAGACAGAGAGAGGGGGAAAGAGGAGGAGTATATAGTAAGCGACTTAGCGCTACTCAGCACTAAAGACCTCAAGTACCAGATGGTTGGAAGATATACAGAGAAGTTCACTGAATACTTTGTAGGACTTTACAGAGTAAAGGCAATTATTTCCAGCAACACAATAGAGTTGGATTTGCCTAGTACAATTAAAATACATCTGGTAGTCAATGTTAGTTGGGTACAATGGTATAAGTCACAAGTATAAGAACAGAGGAAGGAAGTGCCACAACCAGTGGTAATTGAAGGGAAAGGAGAATGGGAGGTAGAGAAGATTATTAACAAGAGAAAAGTATGGGGGAGGGACAAATACTTGGTGCAATGGAAAGGATGTATGGCAGAAGAAGACAGATGGGAAAGCAAAGAAAATTTAAAAAACATGATGAAGTTAGTCAAAGAATTTGAGAGGGAATATCACAGGGAAGAAGAGAAAGTAAGGTGACAAGAGGAAGAAGAAGATAATAAGATATTTAGAAAAGAGTTACCGGGAAGGTACACAGCCAAGATGTTATATAGATGGAGAAATAAGAGGTATGACAGGGAATATTGGAGGCAAATGGAGGAAAATTGGAGATGGTGGAAGAAAAATCTGTTCTTTAGATACAATAAGAATCCATTCTTGAAAAAGATGGAAAAAGAATGAGAAGAATATAAGAGGGGAAAGATAGAAGAATAGGACAAGGACAAGGAAGATCGACAGAGGCTTGAAGAAGATAAGAAGTATTTGGAGGAACTAGGGGATGAAAATCAGAATATGGGTAACCTAAGGGACCCATACGATGAACTATGAAGAAGTCCTCGGGATGAGGACCCTTGAGAGGGGGGTGGTATCATAAATCGCCTTTTTTCTCCAAGTTAATATTTATTTTTCTTTTCTTTTAATTATGTAATAACATCGGATCAGTAAACAAGGACAAATAATCAAACTTGTATAAGTAGTGTACACAATCCAGCAAGGACTCTAATGAGTTCTCTTTGTCAACTCTGACTTAGAGTATGTAAGGACCTTAGTTGCGGTTGAGTAACCTTAACCTTAATCCCACTCTTTATCGGAGTTTGACAAAGAGAACTCGTTAGAGTCCTCGCTAGATTGTGTACACTACTTATACATACCCAATTGTTTGTCCTTGTTTACTGATCCAAACATATTACATAATTAAAAGAAAAATAAAATAAAATAAAATAAATATTGCCTTAGAGACAGAGGCGATTCATGACACCACCCCCCTCTCAAGGGTCCTCGTCTCGAGGACTTCTTCATAGTTCATCGTATGGGTCCCTTAGATCACCCATATCCTGATTTTTGTCTCCTAGTTCCTCCAAATATTTTCTATCCTCTTCAATTCTTTGTCGATCTTCCTCATCTTCTTCTTCGTCCCCTTCCTCTATCTTCCCTTCCTTATACTCTTTCTTTTCTTCCATTCTTTTCAAGAATGGATTCCTACTATACCTAGAGAATGGATTTTTCTTCCACCGTCTCCAGTTTTCTTCCATATGCTTCCAGTACTCTTGGTCGTACTTCTTGTTGCTCCATCCATAGAGTAATTTGGCTGTGTATCTTCCCGGCAATTCTCTGTTAAACGCTTTCTTGTCTTCTCTAGCTTCTTGCCGTCTTACTTCTTCCTCTTCCTCTCTACTGTAATTCCTTTCAAACTCTTCTACCAATTCCATGGCATTCTTCAAGTTTTCTCTGCTTTCCCATGTGTCTTCTTCCGCTGTACATCCCTTCCATCGTACTAAGTATTTCTCCTTTCCTCGCACTTTTCTCTTGTTCATAATTTTCTCCACCTCCCACTCTTCTTCCCCTTCAATTACCATAGGTTGTGGCGTTTCTTTTCTCTGGCCCTCCACTTGTGATTTATACCATCGTACTCGACTGACATTAACTACTGGATGTATTCTAACTGTACTAGGCAGATCTAATTCAATTGCGTTACTAGAAATGATTGCCTTCACTTTGTAAGGTCCTACAAAGCGTTCTGTGAATTTATCCATGTGCCTTCCGACCATTTGGTACTTTAAATCTTTAGTGCTAAGTAGCACTAAGTCGCCCACTCTATACTCCTCCACTTCCCCTCTCTCTCTATCGGCATACCGTTTCATTTCTTTCTGCGCCTTTTGTAGTGCTGCCTTTGCCTCCTCCTGCATGTTCTTCATCCTCTCTGCAAACTTCTCTGCTCCTTCATGTTTCCCCTTCTTCCTCATTTCGAACCCCGTTCTAGGTTCCTGTCCACTATTTGCCTTAAAGGGTGACACCTTGGTCCTTGTGTGCACTTTGTTGTTGTAGGCAAATTCTGCTGTTCCTAGCCACTCTGGCCATTGCTCTTGTCGATGGTCTATGAACATTCGGAGATATTGTTCCAACTCCTGATTCATCCTTTCTGTTTGACCATCTGTTTGTGGGTGGAACGCCGTCGACAGTTTTGTTTCGATCCCTAGCATGTGGTTCAACTCTTTCATGATACCTGCTGCGAATTGTGGCCCTCTATCTGAAATAATGCTATCTGGTAGTCCATGTAACTTCCAAATGTTATCTCTGAATAGCCGTGCTAACCCTTCTGCGCTCGTTCTTTCTGTAGTTGGTACAAAGTGTGCCATTTTTGTAAGTCGGTCCACTACTACTAAGATTGCATCATATCCCTGAGCCAAGGGTAACTTCGTAATGAAGTCTGCACTGATATGTGTCCACACTTTCTCTGGAATCGAATTCGGCATCAGTTTCCCTGCCGGTGGTTGCGTTCAATTCTTATTTCGTTGGCAGGCATCGCATCCCTCCACATATCGCTTCACCTCCCTAGTGACCCCTGGCCACCAGAAATTCCTCGTCACCAATTCCACCGTTTTCCACTGTCCTCCATGTCCTCCCACAGGCGTATCGTGGTGTAGCCTGATCACTTCTGCCCTTAATTTCTCATCTTTGGGAACATACACTTTCCCTTCTTTCAACATTAACCTATCTTCCTGACGCCACTCTTCATCTCTTAACATCTTCACACCTGCTCGCTTCATTTCCTCTATTGCTTTCACTACTTCATCATCTCTTGCTTCACACTTTCTTACTTTCTCCAGCAAGTCTACCCCTTCAATGACTACCTCTGTTATTCTAATTTTCTTCACGTCTAATCACTCCTTCTTTACCAAGGTTTGCTCCTCATTATCCTTTTCCACGCCAACCTCCCAATCTGGCCTCCTACTTAATCCATCCGCCTTTCCCATCTTACTTTCTAAAATGTGTTTCAGTGTGAAGTCGAACCTGGATAGATACAGAGCCCATCGTGCTTGTCGGCGATTCAGTTTTTGATTGCTCATGAAATATTCCAGATTCTTGTAATCCGTCCACACTTCGAATTTACTTCTTGTCCCTTCTAGGAAGTGCCTCCAAACCTCCAAGCAACGTATTACTGCCAACATTTCTTTGTCGTGTATTTTGTAGTTTCGCTCAGTTTTATTCAGTGACTTAGAGATGTAAGTGACTGGTCTCCACTTGTTATCTTTGCACTTAATGGATAACACTCCTCCTGTGGCAAAGTTAGAAGCGTCAGCTTCTACCCTAAATTCCTTGTCTAAGTCAGGTGCCACTAATAGAGGTCGGCTTGTAAAAACCATCTTTAATTGTTCGAAGGCCTTCTGCTGCTCCTCTCCCCATTTCCATTTTTCTTCTTTCCTTGTTAGATTATTCAAGGGTCGGGCTAGTTTTGCAAAGTCTTTCACAAATCGCCTATAGTAATTTGCAAGGCCCAAGAACTTTCTAACGTCTCTGACCATTTTGGGTACCAGCCAGTTTAACACTCCTGCCACTTTGTCTTCCTCCATCTCAATCCTTCCCTGACCCATTACTACTCCCAGAAAATTCACCTTTTGTACCTTCCAGGCACATTTCTCTGGTTTCACGTACAGGTTGTTCTCTTCTAACCTCCTCAGCACTTCTTCCACCAATTTGTCATGTCCCTCCTCCATCTCTGTTCCTATCAGCATATCATCTACAAACGCCGCCACCTTCCCTTCATTGATCATGTCTCTCAGAATTTCATTCATCATGCCTTGGAATGTGGCCGGTGAATTTGTCATTCCGAAAAACATTACTACTGGTTCATATGACCCCACATGAGTAGTGAAGGCTGCCTTCCACTCATCTCCTTCTTTAATTCTCATATTGTTGTAGCCCCACCGGAGATCCATTTTAGTAAATACCCTTTTGTTGCCCATAGAGTCTACCAAATCTGTAATTAATGGCAGAGGGTAATTATTCTTCACCGTCTGCTTATTGAGTCTCCTGTAGTCCATAACCATGCGTTTTCCCCCATCTTTCTTGTCTACGAAGAACACTGGAGAAGTTTGGGGTGATTTAGAAGGCCTGATATACCCCTTCTTTAAATGCTCATCGACAAATTTCTGTACCTCTTCCTTTTCATTCCTGGAGAGAGGGTACACTCTCGCTTTGCTTGCTTTGAAGTCGTCATTGAGGTCTATCGCATGATCCCATGCCTTCCTAACCGGCATTCTTTCTGACTCCACCTTTCCAAACACTTTTAACCACTTATGGAACCTTTTGGGTACCATTTCTTCCATCTTCTTATGATCTGCCTTTATTTCCTCCTCTCTTCCCCAATCTTCCTTTTCATCCACTGCCCATCTCACCATCCTTTTCTCGTCCTCCCTCATCTCTTTCTTCCCTTTTATCCTTACTATTTTTCCACACAAGGGTGGGCATCTCATCATTCTTACTTCCCCTTTCTCCCAGTCTATTTCTGGGTTATGAGCTGCCAACCATGGCATACCCAGAATTACATCTGTCTTTCCTAGTTCACAGACATCCATTCGCACTCTCTCTACATGTCCTTTGTAGAACATGTTTACTTCCACTTCATGCGTTATTGCACCCCCACTGTTACCGGTGCCATCTACATTTTTCACTTGTAAAGGTTGATCCAATTTGATCAACTTATATCCTCCCTTTTGTGCCAAGCTCTTACTCATGAACAACCCCGTTGCTCCACTATCTAGCAGTGCTTTCACTGTTCTTCCTTCATGTGTGTCTACTCTTTCGATGCCCACCTGCATCCATACTTCTCTTAAAGGCTTAAACGTTCGCCTTACTTCTCTTGCTTCCTCCTTTTACACTGCCTTCTGATTGACAGTTCCTGCCACTCTTCTCGGATCAGTGATTCCAGCCCCCTCCTTCTGGGCCCTAGGCACTGTC
>Ga0154005_100691_pt1 | contig 11691 bp, 11 predicted proteins | sample TSFL089MetaG_FD_104698 | JGI IMG/M metagenome (GOLD analysis project Ga0154005, IMG submission 104698) | Attine ant fungus gardens microbial communities from Florida, USA - TSFL089 MetaG | ecosystem: Host-associated > Fungi > Mycelium > Unclassified | place: USA: Florida, Lake Talquin State...
AGTTATCACTATTTTAGACACAAAAGGACTGCCATATGTAGAACAATAGGCAGTAGAACATGTGATGCTCTGTCCAGGTGCACAGACCATCATTTCCTGTATATAAGGCTTCATAGTCTGAGGGTTAGACCTCAGACTTAACAACATCTTTTGTTGCTAAACTACTTTGCATTTTTGAGCCTTTTGAAGACCACTCTTGCAAATCACAAACTAGTAAGTAACCATTTGTGATAGTCCATAACCATGTGTTTCCCTCTATCCTTTTTGCCCACAAAGAATACTGGTGATGTCTGGGGCAATTTAGAAGGTCTAATGTACCCCTTCTTTAAATGCTCATTGATAAACTTCTGTACCTCCTCCTTTTCATTTCTAGAGAGAGGATATACTCTTGCTTTACTTGCTTTGAAGTCGTCATTAAGATCTATTGCATGATCCCACACCTTTCTAACCAGCATTCTCTTGGACTCCACCTTTCCAAACACCTTCAACCACTTATGGAACCGCTTAGGCACCATTTCCTCTATCTTCCTATGATCCGCTTCTATTTCTTCTTCTCTTCCCCAGTCTTTCTTCTCATCCACTACCCATCTAACAATCTTTCTTTCATCTTCTCTTGTTTCTTTCTTCCCCTTTATCTTTACTGCCTTTCCACATAATGGTGGGCATCTTGTCATTCTTACCTCCCCTTTCTCTCAGTCTATCTCTGGATTATGGGCCGCTAGCCATGGCATGCCCAGAATTACATCTGTCTTCCCTAATTCGCAAATGTCCATCCGTACTCTTTCCACATGTCCCTTGTAGAACATGTTCACTTCTACTTCATGTGTTATTGCACCTCCACTATTACCGGTGCTATCTACATTTCTCACTTGCAAAGGTCAATCCAATTTGATCAACCTATATCTTCCTTTCTGAGCTAAGCCTTTGCTCATAAACATTCCTATTGCTCCACTATCCAGCAACACTTTCACTGTTCGTCCTTCATGAGTATCTATTTTCTCAATACCTACAGTCATCCACACTTCTCTTAGAGGCTTAAATGTTTGCCTCACTTCTCTCGCTTTCCTTTTCTGCACTGCCTTCTGATTGACAGTTTCTGCCACTCTCCTCAGATCAGTGATTCCAGCCCTCCCCTTCTGGGCCCTAGGCACTGTCCATTCCAATCTTCCACCCCAATTCCACCACGGTGTTTTCTTGCCTGTCCTACAAGGTGGGCAAAATACTTCCCCTTTTTCATTCCTTTCTACCTTCTCCCCTAGTACCGTATCCTTTCCTCCACATGTGCTACACTTCACTCGCTCCACTCTTCCATTTTCTGCCTCTCTTTCTCTCCAATTCCATGCTTCCTTGCAACTTCCACACCATATGTTGCACAACTGTGCCTTCTCCAGGAAACCCTGTCCTCTGTTTTCTTCTGTCTTTGTTCCCTTATAATCACATTCCCTACACTCTACAAAAGTCACTACTTCTCTGGGTATTGTCCACCCCTCCATGCATATTGCTGCTCCCCTTGGGGGCAGCTCTCTTGCTCCACTGTGCTCTTTTACTTTCTTCCACAATTCCTGCGGCGGTGCTGCCTCCTCCTGTTTTCTCCTCCTCATATTTGGACATTCCCACTTCTTGTGTCCCTTTTCTCCACATCCAAAGCATTTTACCTCTTCCCTCATCACCTCTTGCCTCCTCACTTCCCTTACCCCACACTGTATCACCCGACTCCTCAACACTTCAAATCTGTTTTCTGCTACCTTCCCTTTCTTCTGTTCCTTCCCACTTCTACAGTTCTAGGCTAGGTGTCCGAATCTCCCACATCACCTACACAACTTCCCCTCTCTCCCTTCCAATTCTGCCCTTATTTTGGCAAGGGCATGCCTTTGGTTGAGCATATTGCTCATGAGGTTGTTGTATTGTTCCAGAGACATTACGTTATGTTCTGGATAGATGGTTTGTTTGTAAAAAAAAGGATTTGTATTTCTTGAGAGTGACTCGTCGTCTTCTTCAGAGAGCTCACAGTATGTCTGCTGGGGCACACAGATCTTCTCCCAGTCAGGTACCTACTGCCTTACTGACTAATGCCCTAATAATACTTTGGCTATCACTCCACGGAGGAGATCCCTATACTAATCACCTTCTTAAGGATGTGGTGATATTCCTCTGCATAGACTGATCACAATGGACCAGTAGCATGAAGTATGTAATGTGAAAAAGTGTACAAGTATACTACTAAGCACCACTCAATTGTAAGGTCTGGTCTAAGCTAGTACCTGAGCTTGGTCCTAGCTATCCACCTCTGGGGTCTAAACTTCCCAGTCAGTCCACTTAAGCCTGTGGTCTGGCTATGAGGAAGTTGGGATTGGTCTGAGGTGACTGCACACTGAGAGAGTGATGAGAGTAAGATTGACAAGGATCGAGGCGATTGGTGTCTAGATGTGGAAACGAGTTCTAGTGTAAGAGTTTAGACTTTGGTGAGTGACCTCAGGCTTAACTCCACTCTAAGTCAGAGTTAACAAAGAGAACTCGTTAGAGTCCTTGCTGAATTGTGTCTACTACTTATACATGTCCAATTGTTTGTCCTTATTTACTGATCCAACTATATTACATAATTAAATGAAAAAGAAAAATAAAATAAAATAAATATTGACTTAGAGGGAGAAGGCGATTCATAACAACAATGCAATCCTACTAATTATAAAACATAATACTCACTGGTCTTATTTCAATAATATACAGACTGTTGGTGGAAGGGAGTGTAGCGATCTGACAGCAACATTTACTTAATACCATTGAGAATTAGTAAAGGGATTGAGTTGGGCCAAAGGCCCAAAATGAAAACCTTGTCTTGTATACCTAAAATAACTATGTAAGTAATTATAGAATATCTGACAACAAGCAAAGTAGTACTGAGACACAGAGGACTTAAGCAGGATCCAATGTTAGATGGCATGTCTACAGAAGGCATATGGCCATAGGGTGTAGGTAGAGTTTTCTAGTGGATGTTTGGGGTAGTGGCCAGACCACGTGATCAAATACTCAATGGTTGTTGGCAACTCATAACTGTCTGATTTCTTCGAACTTTCGAAAAGGTGCCATTTAGCCCCACCTGAAGGATCACTGACTGATATGAATATGCTCTAGGCATTTGGGAAGAACGATTTATCGAACGGCGTGCACAAAGAATGATCCCCAAGAGAACAAAGCAAATTAGTGTCTACGGAAAACGCTCCAAACGCGTGATCGTTGCTTCTCCCCAGGATGTGAACCCTGATATTCCCGACAAACTTGACAAGCTCATCTATAGGATGAAGAAGCGCGAAAATGGTTCGGGAGCGACCAAGTCTGTCGTGAGGTCAAAAGAATCTTCCTCGCCCCGGTTGTTATCATTGTCAAAGCAGCGACCCCTGCCTAATGCATCGTCCACGAGGAATAGTGTCAAGCAGAGGATGAGGGTTGCCAAAATTCTGGCACAGGACACGAACAGGTATCCTGTATCTGGCCTTCATGAGGAAGAGGATTACAATAAGAAGAGTACATTGGCGACTCAGTCAACAAGGATGCCTTTGTCATCGCTTTCCACTAACATCGCGAATTCACCTTCGAGTATCAGGGTCTCGACTAGGACAACAAAGAAGAAAGAGGGTTCTCCTAGGCGTCTTATCACAGCCAAAACTCTATCAACTGTTCAAATGGACATCACAGTTGTAGATGCGAGAGGAAAAATGATCAAGCAGGAGAAGAGAACTGCAAGAACAGATGCTATCGTCAGTCATGCGCACAAACCAATGAAAACAGCTGAAGTCGGAATTTTAACATGCAAGCATCATTCCGTTCCTAGTTCATCTGTACCTGCTGTCGACATGGGGTCATCATTCGATGCAACCTCAGGACAGCCCAATACCTTCTCCAACACCACTGTAATAAGCAGCGCCTCTTCAGTGATGAACGGTACAGAGGTTGTGGAAGATACAGATATCTTGACTGGCAAACCTCAAAACCGTCACAGACTAAGACGTGCTCTGACAAAGGTCATACTTTCCGACGACGACGACGAGCATAATGGCGACACTGAGCTTGAAACTATGTATTTGCCACCCGAAACCTCTCCCCCACCACTTTCAAAATCCTCTCGCAACCTCCTAAGCCAAACATCAGTATTGCCTAAAGTAAAGACTAATACGTCGAATTATCTTAGATCTTTGCCTAAAGTGGAGGTTGCTATTCCCCTGGCTCCAGATAGGCCCCAACTCAAGCCCGCACCACAGCTTCCATTTGCTCAGAATGTCGACTCAAAGAATAGCACTCTAATACAAACAAAGATACCATCACGACACCCACCAGTGACATACGAGACTTCATCTGAATTAATTCCCTCCCCGCTTCCCAAACTCCGTCAACTCACCCCCATCCGTCGCAGTCAGGACAAAGGTCCTAATGTCAAAAACGGTCTATTTGCGTATGGACGTGGTGTACCACCATCGCCGACGACACTTACAGACACCGATTCGGATCTCTCTTTTGAGTTTTCTCAGATTGACATTGGTATTTCACGAGAAAAACTTGAAGCTCTACGATTGCACAACCCTGATACTCGAATCAATTACCCACAATTTCTTAAACCTCTCCTTGAAGAGTGCCATCAAGAAGCATGTGGACCATACGAATTTTCAGCTTTTATCAAATCCTTTCCATTTGATCCTATCCTTCAAGATTCCCGGCAAGCGTCAGAAAGGAACTCGGGGGAAGTTTTACGGTTCAAAAAGATTGGCGAGGCGAGTTACTCAGAGGTGTTTGGAATTGGAGATGTTGTATTGAAGGTTATACCCCTCCATGATGAATCCTGTTCTGGGAAAGGGGGAGTGAACGAAACAGATGGGCCAGCGCCAAGTGAAGTGAAGGATGTAAGGAAGGAAATCATTGTGACAAGGGCGATGGGAGAGGTGCATGAGGGATTCGTCAAACTTTTGAAGACATACGTTGTTAGGGGAAAGTACCCCGAGGTTTTACTCAGCCTTTGGGATGAATATAATGAGAGAAAAGGATCGGAAAGTGTTAGACCTGGCGAGTACAAGCCATTTTTCCCCATACGATAACTGATTTGGATCAATTAGACACATTCACACCTTCTCAAACTTATGCAATCATCGTGTTACCAAACGATGGCCCAGATCTCGAAGCCTATACCTTCTCCAACGCCGGTAAGACAGGTTGGAGAAAGGCTTCGAGCATTTTTTGGCAGGTTACGAAAGCTCTTGCACATGCTGAAGAACTTGTTTCCTTTGAGGTAAGTTAAATGAGAAGATTTATATTATTTATGACCGTTACGAATATCAGCACCGTGACCTGCATTGGGGTCAAATTTTGATCAAAGATATTTCAACGTCAACTCACGTGACAGCCCCTCATCCTACAATTGACAAGTTAAACCAAAGTCAAGACAAAAGCATGCGAGTCTTTATGGATGATCTTGAGCACGGCGTGCAGGCTACGATTATTGATCTCGGATTGTCAAGAATGGATGGTTCGAACAGAGTAGATGTCCACTGGACACCATTTGATGAAGAAGTATTCATGGGTGAAGGTATGCCATATGGACATCCTCCATATCAAGGTCTAACAAGAACTGTATACGTAGGTGACTACCAGTTTGATGTGTATAGGCTCATGAGGGAACACACAAACAGCGACTGGAAAGGTTATCATCCACTGACAAATGTCATGGTACGCGGTATATCCTCCAGTTCTGTGAGGTTCTGACCTTCAATTTCTCAGTGGCTCCATTATCTAGTTACCAAACTCCTGCGGCACAAGAATCTGAGGGTGCCTGTGCCTCGTAAACCCCGAACTTCAACGACTACCAGCATGCCAGCCGTCTCCCCCTATACCTCGCAAAATATCAAAACCACTCGGATGAACCGTGTTGTCTTGGGTGTACAATTCTCTGAAAGGAATTGTTATGACTCCCTAGTTGATATTGAAGATTGGCTAGGAAGGTGTATCACTGAGGCTGTTCCTCGTGTGATTCAAAAACCAAGAGGAAAAGGCAGATCAAAGAAAACAACTGCTCCTGTAACGACCACTTTGACTAGTACAATGTGTCCGTGTGCAAGCCAAGTCGTTGTGTACGGTGTCAAAAGGGGTTGGATTCAACCTGTTTCAACTTGATGGTATCGTTGTCTATAGCTAGATTTGTGGTTGTATATCCGCATTGAAGTACTATGAGTATAAATCAAAATATGATAGCTTTTCAAATGCCTGGTCAGAGTGGAATACAAGAATGACTACAAGAAGATCGGACTCAGATCTCAAGATCTTTCCGATTGGAGTTATTTGTAATGATCTAACTACGCTTAAAAGAATGTCCAAACTACAACAATAGAGTAGAATAAGTGAAAAGTCCAGAAGATATGAATGAAGAGCTACCGAAGAGTTAGCGAAGAGTTAGCACAAAAAAAATCCGGTCCTTTTCACCTCCGTTCATTGACAATTATCTAACAATCGATTCTTGGGAAATGGTTGTCCATAATCGGTTCTCCAAGTGGTTAAATTTGGATTTGAGTACGCTTCGAGGTGGCTGATAGAAGCCCGGAAGGGATAGAAAAGAAGCGCAAAATAAAAATATACGTGATGATGAGTTTATTGAATGAAAAACAAGCAAAGAAGGCACTCAAAAGAGCTTTGAAAAAACTCACGCGTTGATATACTCCTCTGTTGGATAATCGGGCGGACTACAACCGATATTAACACCATGCATGGGTTGATATATGCGCACATAATCTACGCGGAGATGGTTCGGAAATGTTAAATGTGAAAAATCGATCGAGCCGAAATTCTTGGACATTCCAAGGTTGATGATCATATACTTGAAAAGAAAAAAGGTTCATCAGCTGCAAAGCGCCAGGAGGGGGAAGGGGAGAATATAGTTACCATGGGTTCTTGAGGTATTGGCCGTGCGGATATTTCGACTGCGGCGTCTGCGGCCATGCCGCCCGCATTGAGTGTCCAAGAAAGTTGGTTATCAGAAATCCATGTAATGTACTAGTCAAGGTGTGAGTATATGCTGTGGCGTGCCTGCCTTGATGAGTACGTACTGCATCATCGTAGCCTATGAAGTCACAAGGAAACAAATGGAAGATGTTTAGCAGGAATGTTGTGTTCCTTCCCTCTTCCCAAACAATAGGACTGACCTGGTTTATACTGCTCATGTTTTTAAGCAGCCGCTCATGAATATGATTTTCGAGATATCATACCTCAAATGCATATATGGAGTAACATTCCTCGACGAATTCATAACAGCGTTGATTAGTTTTTGTCACAACTGATGCCGCTTGTTGAATGATGTTGCCAACAAACCCGTTCAAACGCGACTTCGTAGGATCACTAAGGATCATATTTGCACTCGAATTATCCCAATGGTATCCTTGATTGAACGGCTAGGAATCCATCAGATGAGTACTCTTTGTTATATCGAAAAAGCTTGCGATAACTCACCGCAAATTGTGCGGATTGTGAAACCTCTCCACTCAATGGCTTCCCCCCCATCTGAGCCTCGAACATGTCGATCTCCGGTGCAGACCTTCCAACATAAGTTCCGTCTGCATGTTTTGGCCCGGGATGGTCCTCTCCGTTACAAGTGCATCGCGACAGTCTCTGTCCAGGTAGATAGGACAAAACGTTATTATAAAGATGGTCTCCATCCTGCATCGCCGTGAGGGGTTGCCCATTGATTGTTTGATTTGGAGCTGTACCGACGTCGCAGGTGTCATATGTATACGGCCACTATTGTTATTGTCAGAATGAATCAGTCCGTTTCTGTCTAGGAGAAAAGAGAGTAAGTTGTTGCAATGAGACGCACCATTCCTTCCAAAGTGGATCCATAGCCAGCTCGGCCGAGATTTCCCATCGTCCATATGGCTGGCCACATTCCTACTACGTTGTTTGCACCTGGGAGTTGCACGGAAGCCTCGAATATTCCACCAGTGAAACAAAATTTGTTCCTTTCAAGAATGAGAGAAAAACATCAGTGAAAGATATATCAAGGACCATCTTTATTGTATTTACCAAGAGGAAATAAGACCTGGAAAAAAATGCTGATGAGTCCTCATTTTCCTGGTCTGGAAGAAGGATCATACCGCTCTGGTAGTTGAGATCATGGTTGAGGATCTCGGAGAAAGTGATTACGAGGGAGCCATTTGCAGTTGTTACAGCAGCAGGGTCATACCATTCCAGATTGTTGGTAGCCTACATTAAAAACACAGGATGAGCTGTTCTACCATACTTCCCTTGCAAAGAATGCGGAGACTCACCCAGTAATGCAAATCCACGGCTTCCCAGTATGGGTCATCACCTGGATAGAACGACCGGCCGTCCGTATTGAATTCATCGGAGAAGACGAGGATCCAGTCTACTCCATCTCTGAATGATTGCTTTATGAATGCCTCCTTTGGAGTGTCGAGATCAATGAGACCGTGATTTCCTAAAGACGGGATCTATGGGAGGGACATGCAAGCCAAGTAGCGATGTTAGAGTGATGTTGGTGGTTCAAAGAAAACAAACCTGGCCGGATGAGTTTATTCCGCCAATATTGAAGCCTGGTGTGGATGGCCATCTTGTGCTAGTGTACATGCCAATTGGGTAGCCAATGCTGAAGCAGATGAGGGCGTTATTGTCGACATCGCGAGTAAGACTCACAAAAGGACAAGGAAAGCTATACTGAGCACGGCCAAGCAGCCAAGATTAGCAACACCGCGTTTTGAGAAGACAAAGTGCTTTTTATGATGTTTTTCTGGGTTGTGAATGCAGTCGTCGGGCTCAATAAGGTCGGGGGAGAGATCTGAACCCCATGAACGTGGGTCGGGGGAAAGGGAGAACTGGAATGGGTGAGCTATGGACAATGCGGGAGCAGACGGGGATCGGACCTTGTCTGAGAGAGTGCTGTTTCGTGAGCTGAAGCCAAAGGAGTAGGGCGAGTCGCTGCCGGTCTAGGTTGTGCTGAGCTATTTTTATCCCGAGAAGGGAGGCAAAGGTTGTTACCCAACTGCTGCGTCGCAACTCTCCAAAGCTGGAGCTGTGGAAAACACTGAGAGTGGAGTCTGCAGAAATAAAGGCAGGGCGTGGAGAGGTGCCTGGGGACATTGGGGAGGAAGACGGGGGAAAGGGGAGGACAGACGGGATTTATTGGCAGCGGGGTTCTGATGAGCGTAATAGATGCCATGGCGAAGAGGCCAGGCTGATAGGCTCAATGACAGTTGGAGACTGTGTTTATTGCGACTACTCGAGCATATCGACTTGCATGAGAGGGGAAGGCAAGTTCATTCCAGGGCTAGAAAATGTGGGAAAGTAGACTCTGTGTTGCCCAGGAACTTACTCATCTGAGCCGTGCATCGGACATCGTGTAGCCAACCGCAGCCAGGCCTCGTTGCCTTGTGAGTGGCTCTTGTCACATCCTTATTCTGGTGTAGTTCACGGTGTCACACAAAAATGAATCTGCAGATTGCGGAATGACTTGTGTCCTTCCCCATCAATAATGTGGTAATTTCATGTTATTCATGTTTCGGGGTTCAGGGCCTCGATCGAGCATCAGCTTGGTGCTCCTCCCCCATCCTTCCCCCATTGAAATCTGGCAAAAAAAAACACAGAAATCCCCCAGACGTTGCTCAATTCAGACAACGTTCATTTCCTCCTCTTGCCAAGCTCTTGTCCAGCGATGTCTTCTCAAACATGATGTCTCCCCTCAGCTGGTACGTTTGAACAAATCCTCTTCACCACATTCCCTTCCTCAAGAGACCATGGATAAATGCCCCTTATATCACAGGAACATCAGACCACAGCGACTCTCCCCTTCCTCAAGGGACTGCAAGATCACAGAACATCAAAACGACCGCGAATACCTACACCAAGTTGCGGCCACAGACTCCATATCATATGTATACTCTATATACCCGATTGAGATGATAAAATATGCCCTGGAATGTCCGTAACACAGTTAGAGACGCATGGGCAGACCCACTCAAGTAAGCATTGTTTTTCACTCTCGAAATCATAACCGATCGTCAACTGACTCTCTTTCTTCATTCATACGAATGTTTCTTATTGACAAGTTCCTTGCAGATTTGTTATCTCCATCCCATCGTTTGGCGTCGCACGTTTATCATGTATGGGCCTATGACATCAAACTCCACCTCCGACCCTCTCAGCGCTGGCATACAACAAGACCCTTCCTTCATTTCCTTTTCAACGATGAACCTCTGGAATTTTTCTCTATGGATGAATGAGAGCATATCTTACGAAGCGACTCAGTTCACTCTCCGTTAGTTGGTTGTCCTCCATATGATCGGAGTTTGCCGATCACAGCAACAACGTGCCAAATATATCGAATCGAAAATTGCAATAATATTAATATCTCAGTCCTCCTGGATCGATGCCAGGATCGACTATCCCAAGAGCTGGGGGAGCGGGTGGGGAGCGGGCGCCGAGCTATATAGTCCTCACTCTCGGATCAACGACTGATTGGCGTTGAGTTTCTGATTTCGTAATCCGACTGACCTTTGTCGGTTCCTGCCGCTCCTTGGAGCAGCCACTTCCCACGCCCAAACAAACTGCTCTATTATACGCCTTTACCAATTTCTCTCATACAATTGAAATGTCATAATGAATCTAATCAAAAAAACCTATTCGGCTCAGATGCTCCATAATATAACGGGACAAGGCTGTCGTCATCAAATATTGAGGAGACGCGAGGCATTACTACATTCAGATTTTTGTACGGATCATGATCAAGGTTGGCTAGCCACGTTGCGCTTTCGATCGGCCCATGCTGGTCTTGTTGATTCCACATCACCGTCTGTGCTGTGGTACCAACGAGACCAGACGGGATAGGATTTTGGAATGAATGGTAGCATAGGTGATGAAGGATGCTATGAATTACATATCGTATGAAAAAGGCTGTGGGATCAGAGTATTCCCTTAAACCAAAGAAATTCACGAAGTTCGGGGTCGTTGAATTTTCTGGGGTAGTCACAAGAGCTGATTACCGATAGATAAGTGCAATAAATCTACAGTGGTGAACTAGATCTTCCTGTCAGATTTGCCACTCATGATTGATAGCTTCTGAAAGGTTCATCCGCTCTTTGGAATTCCCTTTTTTCTCCAACAACGTCATTGAAACAAGTGTAATCATTCCCATTCCCTGTGAGTCAGAATCTTGTCATGAACACATGTTCTGCACAGATCCAGCTGCGGTGATTGATTTAGTGATTTGTGCTTCGTGTCTTATAAATATCTAAACCAGTGGAATGGATGATTGTTGACAAGAACAGAACAGAAATACATAAAGTTTTTTTTGTTCAGAGATGAGAAAAAGGTCTCAATAAAGCTTTCTGTTGGATGGACCATTTGATGCTTAGAAGATTTTAATTGTTACTGTGGATCATAATAAAATTTCAGGTCCATGCATTTTCAAGGGTCACAAAAAGATGGGAATGCAGTTAATTGTAATTGACTGACTACTTGGGCTGGAAAAGATATCTTTTACAGACTAGTTGATCACAAAAGTAAGTAGAGATGAAGTGACCAGCATGAAATGCTGGGGATTATATACATATTTGGGCTGGGAAAATAGTGTTTTGGGAAAGAAAGAAAATGCTGAAAAGGTAGGTATTGAGCATCGCCACTTGATAAGATTCAGATGTAATGTTTGAG